>Ga0307508_10000350_pt1 | contig 55985 bp, 46 predicted proteins | sample 9_EM_MG_FD_203089 | JGI IMG/M metagenome (GOLD analysis project Ga0307508, IMG submission 203089) | Populus trichocarpa ectomycorrhiza microbial communities from riparian zone in the Pacific Northwest, United States - 9_EM | ecosystem: Host-associated > Plants > Roots > Unclassified | place... | reverse complement strand
CGCCCCAATGAGCTACGGCCGGGACGAAGAAACGGCCTGCTTCGACCGAACAAAGAAACTGACTGTCGGCAATCAGCCCAGTCTAAAATGTCGACCATCAACCCGGTTGAACAAACCACGAATTCAGCTCGCGGAGAGTCCCCCTCACCCGAAATTCGCTCTGCGAATTTCGACCTCTCCCCGCAAGCGGGGCGAGGTGGAGCAAGCGGCGCATCCCGATTCAAAAGCCATCCCGCGCTATGGCGCCTCCAGCGTGTGAACCCAGGCCTCAGGATAGAGCTCGTAGGCGTCGCCTCGCCGCGCAAGGTGCGAGAACGAAGGGAAATGCAGGTGCATCCCGGCGATCAGCACGCCATCGGCCGAAACGCGATCGAACATGCGCTTGCGCGCTGCCGCCGCCGCGGCGAGATCGGTATCGAACGCCATTCCGGCTTCGGGCAACGCGGTTTGCACCTCCGGCACGTGCACCGTGTCGCCCCAGATCATCAGCTGATCCTTGCCCGATGCGACGAGATAGGCGGTGTGGCCGGGCGTATGCCCGAGGCTCGGCACCGCGGTCACGCCCGGAAACACCTCGCCCTCTCTGAATAACCGCGTGCGACTCTTGTAGGGGGCGACTTGCTCGCGGCCGGCCAGGAAATACAGCCTCCGTGACCGCTCGTCGGCCTTCGCCATCGCGCTGTCGTCGAACCAGTGCGCCGGTTCGTTCTCGTGCATCACCAGTTCCGCGTTCGGAAACAGCAATTGGCCGTTCGACATGTCGGTCAGCCCGGCGGAATGATCCGGGTGCATGTGGGTCAGCAGCACGGTATCGATCGACTTGGGGTCGATGCCGGCTGCCGCAAGGTTGTGTTGGACGAAGCCGGCGGTGGGCAGGAGATAATTGCCCGATCCGGTATCGACGATCGCGATGCGGCCCTTTGAATGGATCAGGAAGGCGTTGACGCTGGTCCGCCGCGCCGGCCGAAACGCATCGCACAGGAGCTGTTGCGCCCTGTCGAGATCGACATTGCGCATCACGTCAAGGCTGCCGTCCAGATAGCCGTCGCTGATCGCGGTGACCACAATATCCCCGATCTTGCGATGATAGACGCCGGGAATCTGCTGTGTTGGTTGCGGAGTCATGTGGGAAGACCTTGCTGGGATTGATGCATGAAGAGATCAGGCGCCGACCTCGTTCAGGAAGGCGTCGACGCAATCGAAGATGAGGCCGGGCGTTTGCACCGCCATGTAGTGGCCGGTGCGGACTTCGATATAGCGTGCGCCGGGAATAGCGTTAGCCACGGCCAGCGCGAGCGGCGGCGGGCGCACGCGATCGAGACTGCCACCGATCACGAGCACGGGACAACGCAGCGTGGTCAATTCTTCCTGCATGTCGGCGCCGGCCAGCATGCGCCAGACCGTCGCATAGCTCGAGGGATCATTGCCGAGCCATCGCGCCCGGTAGCGCGCGAAGCGCCTGCGATCGCCGCGAAGCTCCGGGGCATAACCGCCCAGCATCGAGTCCTCGACCGCGTATGCCATGCCGGCGGCCTCGATCTTCGCGACGCGTTCGAGGGCCGCGGCGCGGCGATCCGGGGCAATGCCGGTCGCCGGGCTGCCGACCGCGACGGCGCTGGCGCGCTCAGGGTATCGGGCAGCGAAATGCAGGGCGATCGCGCCACCGACGGCAATCCCCGCAAGCGCTATCTTGCCGGCAATCCCGAGAGCATCGAGCAACGCGGCGATATCGTCGGCCATGGTGTCGAGACCAAGCTCGCCGCGCACCTTCTGCGACATTCCGGCACCGCGGGTGTCATAACGCAATACACGGCGGGAATCGGCGAACCGTGGTGCGACATCGTCCCAGCTTTCGAGCGAGCCGCCCATTTCGTGCACGAGCACCAACGTGCGCTCACCCTTGCCGCTCAGTTCATAACGCAGTCCGACGCCTTCCAATTCAACGAAATCCATTCCGCGTTCCTGTTTCCCCGGTTTGCTTTTCTTCTCTTATCGTTCGGGAACCCGTTCGCGGGCAACCGCTTATCAACCTCGTGATCCGCGGATCTGACGATGTTGGACAAACGGTAAGATAATCTGCTCTCGAGAGTTCAGCTACGCGTAATCGCGGGAGCGCTGTTCCAGTTCCAGCTGTCGTAAGCCACTTTCCAGGCGCCGTTTTGACGTTTCCAGACCACGAGATATTTTGCCGTGTTCTGGGTATCGCCAGGTTTGGCGTTCGGTGCGAAATGCACCAGGCCGTAGTCCGTTGCCATGTCGCGTCCGCCGGAGATTTCGATGTGCGTTGGCTTGAAATCCAGATACATCTTGGGCGTGGCCTTGTAGGCCTGTTTCCAGCTGGCGCGGATCGCCTTGTGTCCGGTCGCGACCGGCTGATCCGGCCAAACCACGGAACCATCCTTCGCGTAGAATTGCACGACACGGGCGACATCCTTGGCGGTTGCGGCCTTGCTCCATTCCGCATCGAGCGCCCTGATTGCGGCTTCGTCCGGGTCATGCTTCCTGGCCATCGTAACGCTCCCTCTGGTCATGATTTTCGAACGGACAGGGGTTGCCGTGCGGGCTCGGCGCCGCGAAGCTCAACCAGCAGTTGGGCTGCTTGCTTCAAATCCCTGGTGTCGCGGCCTTCGGTGAACCAGTCGTAGACCGGCGCCAACACCGCAAGCGCCTCGGCGGGATCGCCGCGGCTGGCCAGAAGGCGCGCCAGCGTAGTGGCGGCGCGAAGCTCCCACGATTTCGCCCCTTGGTCGCGCGCCACCGCGATGGCCTTGCGCAGGGTCGCCACGGCCTGGTCGGGCTCGCCCCGCAAGATCGACATCCAGCCCTTCAGGCGCAATACTTCGGCATGGTGTGCGCGTTCCTCGCCGGCCTCGATCCGAGCGACGCTCTTCTCCACGAGGATCCATGCGCCTTCGAGGTCACCTACCAGCGCGAGCGCCTCGGCCTGCAAGGCTTTCAGATACCAAATCCAGATCCGGTGTCCGGTCTGCATCAATCGCTCGATGCCCTGATCGAGCTGGGTCAAGGCCTCGACCAAACGCCCGGCGCGCAGCAATGCCACGCCCCGGCTGATCTCGGCCAGGATCTCGCCGAGCAATGCGATGCCGCGTTCCTCGCCGATGCGCTCGGCCTCTTCGGCGCGTTGCTGCAACGCACCGGAATCGCAGAGAAAGTCGAACACTTGCGCGCCGAGTGTGAGCGCGAAGGCGAGGTCGAACGGATGGCCCCGGCGCCGCGCGTTGGCTTCGGTCGCCTGGTTCGCCGCCAGCGCCTGATCGGGATAACCCATCATCCAGAGGAATTGCGCGCGATAGATACCTTGTCCGGTGAAAGGGTCGGTATTGGTGAGCGCCACCAGGCCATGGTGCCGGTCCTGATCGTACAGCCTTTGCACTTCGTCGCTGGACCGGCGCGCCGCCGCGAATTCGCCAAGCCAATAGTGGCAGGCGGAGGCGGCGCGATGTCCGATGATTTCCAGGCCGTCGTCGCTGAACGCCGCACCGGTCTTCAAGAGTGTGTCTGCCCAACGCAGCGATTCCCGCAATTGGCCCGCGCACATGTAATGTACCGACAGCGCGTTCAGGATCGGCAAATAAGCGCTGCTTTGCTTGAGCGACTGTGCGAGCCTCCAGGCGGGTTCAAGCGTTTGGCTGACCTCCGGATGGGCCCAGCCGCGTTGCGCCACCAGCGTTGGTCCGAGCGCAGTCCTCAGCGAGATTTCCAGCCGATCCCGGGCTTTGGAAGGTCGCAGTTTCGACACCGCCGACAGACCGGTACGCAGTTGGGTAACGGCTTCGGGCAGCGCGAAACGCGCAATCGCCGCTTCGCCGGCACGCAGCCACAGCGGCGCGCAGACAAGATACTGTTCCGCCGCGTCGTAGTGAAAGGCGAGCAACTCCGGTGCCAATTCCGGAGCCGCTTCGCGATTCGCCGGCCAACGTTCCTCCAGCAGGTGGGCGATTTCGCCGTGCAGTTGTTTGCGCCTGCTCTTCAGCAGCGAGTCGTAGGCGGCGTCCTGAACCAATGCGTGGGAGAACGTGTATACGGCGTTGGGAATTTCGCCATGACAGGTCGCAAGTCCGGACGAGGTCAGGTGTCGCAAACCTTCGGCCAGCGCCTCTTCGCTCATCAGCTCGAGCCCGGCGATCAGCTCATAGCTGAATTCGCGGCCGATCACCGAACCCACTTGGGCGATTTCCTTGCTTACGGCGCCCCGGTCGAGACGGGCCATGAGCGAGTCGCGCAAGGTTTCCGGGATCGTGACATTGGCCGACGACCCGGCATAGGCGTAACGGTCGCCCTCGACGATCAGATCGCCCGACTCCAGGATGGCCTTGGTCAGCTCCTCGACGAACAAGGGAACGCCGTCGGTTCTGGCAACGATCTGCGCGGCAAGGCCGGGCGGCAGCGCCTTGCCGCCGACGACCTTGGCAACCAGGGAGCCGCTCTGCGCCGGTGTAAACTTGGCCAGATCCATGACGGTGCCGACGGGATGGCTGGTCCATGACGCGTTGAATTCAGGACGTGCGGTGACGACCAGAAGTGTCGGAATGCCGGCAAGTACATCCACGAAGCGCTCGATCAGCTGCAGTGTCGTCGGGTCGGCCCAGTGGACGTCCTCGAACAGAATAACCGTAGGTCCCTTGCGCGCCTGGGAGCGGGCGAGGTCGATCAGGAAGCGCATCGTTTCTGCTTTGGCGAGCTTGGGCGAAACCAGAATCGCGCCGTAGCGCTCCTGGTAGGGGATCGACAGCAGCGCCGCCATAAACCGCATGTCCTCGACGGGCAAGCCGAGTCGTTTGACGACGACCGTCTCGAGCGTGTCCAGCCTGGCTTTGGCGTCGATGGTGCCACCGAGAGTCAGTGCACGTTCGAATTCAGCCCTGAGGGGATAAAAGGCGCTGCTGGCGAAGAATGGCGAACACTGATACACGACGATATGATAGGGCTCGCCGCGCAGCCGTTCACGGAGTGCGCTGATCATCCGGCTCTTGCCGATACCGGCTTCGCCGCGCAGCAGGATAGCCCGCCCGGACCCGGTCGCCTGCACTTGCCGCCAGCTATCGACCAACACGGAGATTTCGGTCTCGCGCCCAACGATGGGCGTCAGACCGCGCAGCGTCGCTGCCTCGAAGCGGCTCTCCGTTTGGCCGACGCCGCGCACGCGATGGACCCGGGTCAGGCCGGTGATGCCTTTCAGCTCTTTCTCTCCGAGATCCTCGTACTCAAATTCTCCGCCCGCCAACCGGCGCACCCGGTCGCTCACGACGACGGAGCCCGGCTTGGCGATGGTCTGGAGGCGGGACGCGAGGTTCATCGTTTCCCCCACCGCGTTGCGCTCACCGGCGGCGACCACCACCATGCCCGAGGCGATACCGATGCGGACCTGGAGCCGTCCTGCGCCAGGAACATGCAGTCGCTCCATCGCCTGGACGATATCCAGTCCGGCGCGGACGGCGCGCTCGGCCTCGGATTCGTGCGCCAGCGGAAATCCGAAGAAGGCGACGACGCCGTCGCCCAGCATGGTGAAAACGTAGCCTTCGTAGCGATTGACGCAGGTCGCACAGGCCTCCTCGTAGGCGCGAATGACGATCTGCAGCGTTTCGGGATCGAGCTTGTGGGCGAGCTTGGTGAATCCGACCATGTCACAGAACAGCACGGTCAGTTGGCGGCGTTCGCCGACCGGCGTCTCGCTGCGGCCGCCCGCCGCGGCCGATCGCGCCCGTTCCTCGCTCAACAAATTCAGCATTCGCTTGCGCGGCCCGAACGGCAGACCGAGTTCATTGAGATCGCTCTCGGTCAGCACGCGAAGCGTCGCGAGATCGACTTCATTATCCTCGAAGACCTCGATGAAGCGTTCCAGATCGTGGGACTTGAGCCATTCCAGGAGCGACGAGGTCTTCATGACCGAGCTCCGCTCTGGTCACCAACCAGGATGCCGTGACTGACCAGCCAGCCCGCAATGGCCATTCCGGACTCGAGCGGCATGCGGGTCGACCAGGATTGGGCGATCTGCAACGGCGTCTGGCCCGGCGGCAGTGATTGCAGCAGCGGCGCCAACTCGCGGCCGCCAAGGAAGACCAATGGGCCGGCGAGGCGCGGATGATGCAGGGCCGAGGCGAGGCTGACGAAGTCGCCCCGCAAACAGGGCGTGCGGACAAACTCCAGTTCGGAGGACAATTCAACGGGCGTCATCGCCAAGGCGCTGATGTCAATAGCCGCAAGCGGTGGCGGGTCGACCGCTGCCGGCGCGGCGGCGCGATCCCGCCAGAAGCTGCGGTCGCACTTGTCAGCAACATCGCGGTAATGCCCGGCGGCCCAGCGACGATGCCGTTCCGATGCCTCGGCGAGTTGCGTGCGATAAAAACTCAAAGCGGCCTCCGTCAATTCGGGACGGCGCAGCAGGGTGTTGGCGACGATGGCGCCGGAGAGCGCGGTCTGGATGGCCTTTTGAACGCCACTCGAGGAAATCGGATCGACCGCAAGGGCGGCATCGCCCAACTGGATTCGGGTCGGCGTGACACAATCGCTGGCGAGATAGGGCGTCGCGTCGATGGCGCGCACCGGCGCGATCAGCTCGGCGTCATGGCATTCTTCCATCAGGCCGGAACAAGCGATCAGCCGCAGAAAGCGCTCCGACATCGTGGCGCCGGGCGAGGACCTGAACCAGGTGGGATCCACGAACACCAGGGTGTTGTAGGTTGCATCGGGTAGCGGCACACCCCAATACCAGACGTCCTGGCCCGCCTCGATCCGTGGCATGGTCGGCAGGCTTGCTCCGCGCCAATAGCCGTAGACCGCGAGGGTGCACGCGCCGGTCTTGGTTTGACAGCCTGGCGCGATGCCGCAGCGTCCGCTGGCATCCGCCACGAAATCGGCGTCGAAGTCTTTCGAAGCGCCGTTGGCGTCAATGGTCATATGCCATTTCGCGCCGTCCCACTCTTGGGCGAGGACCCGCGCGGGTTGGTGGATCAGCACTCCCAAGGCCCGCGCGTGCTCCAGCAGGCGATAGTCAAACTCGCCGCGGTCGACAAGCAGGCCCTTTTCACCGGGGCGCAGCCGCGGTGCGTCCGCCCATTTGACCCAGACACCTCTCACGGCGGGAAAGCCTGCCGCCTCGATGGTCGCGTGCATGTCCGCGGCGCGGAGCAGCGTCATCACCCCCGGGCTGAGCGACTCGCCCAAACGGCGGCGCGGAAAGGCTTGCCGCTCGATCAGATGGACGCGGTGTCCAAGCTGGGCCATTCGCGCCGCGAACACGCTGCCGGCGGGGCCCGCGCCGATGACGCAGACATCAGCCATGGGCTGCTCCCGTCAGGCCGAGTCCTGCCGTGACCGGCTCGGACGACAGCCGAAGATAAGCCTCGAGGCAATAGTGCAGCCAACCCCGGATGTAGTCGCAAGCCGGCCGGCCGCGCCGAATGACCTCGTGATGACAGCCACCGCCGCAGAGATAGCGCGCCCAGCAGGACCGGCAGGGCTCTTGCCGGTGGACATGCCTCGCCGCCAGCCATTCGGCCTGGCGCGAAAGATCGACGCCGTCGTCGAGCGAGCCCATGGCGCCCTGTTCGTCACCGACAAACCGATGGCAAGCCGAGAGTTCGCCGTCGGCGGAAACACCGAGATAGCCGGCGCCGGCGCCGCAGGGATAGGGACGGTGGGTGCCGCGATGGATCTCCCGCATCGCGTTGACCATGTTGGCGAAGGGATAGCGTTGGCGGCGCCGCGAAGCGCGCTCGAACTCCCGTCCGCAATCGATCATTTCGCCCAGCATGAGTTCGAGATCCTCGGACTGCATTTCGCCATCGCCGGTGGGCGCGCTGAGCATAGGAGAAAAGCCGACGCTGTGAAAGCCGGCGGCGACCAAGCCGTCGAGCGTCCGGCGCAAGCCGAGATTTTTTGGCGTCACCGTCGCGCGCGCGGAAACCTGCATGCGCTGCTGCATCTTCAAGAGCGGCGCGGCGCGCTTCATGACCGCATCGTAGCTGCCGCCTCCGCCCTTGAAGGGACGCAGCGCGTCATGGACTTGCTGCGGACCATCGATGCTGATGGTGACGGCGAAGCCATGGTCCTCGAAGAAGCGCCCGTCGTCCTCCGTCAGCAGTGTGCCGTTGGTGGTGATCGAGAATGTCATGCTTGCGCCGCGGTGGCCTGCCAATTCCAGGGCGCGACGGGTCGCGGCCCGCAGCACCTTGCGATTGACCAGCGGCTCGCCGCCGAGAAACGCCAGGTTAAGCCGTGCCCCCGGTTCGGCGGCGCCAACCAGCAAGTCGACGGCGCGCAGCGCCTCAGGGAGCTCCATGTTCTTTGCCGGCCCCCCGAACTCGCCCTGCTGGGCATAGCAATAGGTGCAGCCGAGGTTGCACTTCTGTGCAATCGCCAGCGACAGCGCGCGGAGCGGCGGAGATGCAAGGGGCGTGTCGTCGATGAAGGGCCGGTCGACTACGCCGGCCTGGCGCAGCAGGTCGTCGATGATGTCGGTTCCGCCGCTTTCCATCGCCGCGCCATAGGTCGCGAACAACCCGGCATCGGCGCCGAACAACCGGCTGCCATCGGCGACGAAGAGGTGGCCTCCGAGCGGGCTCTCGATCAAATGAAGCTGCGGCGTCCGCGGAGACGACATGCTCATGTAGCGCCGGGCGTCCGTGGTATTCACTTTTTCTTGCCCGATGTTTCGACGACGAGCGGGCCGTCGTGATCCCGCCCTCCGATCTGAAACTTCAGCAGCCCTTCCCAGTCGGCGAACAAATCATCGTACATGATGAGGCGGCCGTCGTTGTAGTCGTCGGCAACGTATGAGCCGGTGCGCTGCTTCTGCATCCAGTTGTCGCCGGCGCTGAGCCCGCTTTCCGTAAGCTCGACGTTGACGTAGTCGGGCCGCGCGGAGGCCCAGTAATAGCACGAGCACTCGCGAAAGTCGTTTTGCCAGGGCGAGCACAGTCCCTGGGTCAACTCACCGGGCTCGGCCAGCGCGGCCGAAATCACCGCGGTGTCGCCCTCGAAGAACGACCGCACCGTGCAATTGAAGCTGACGTAGTTCTTCTTGGGTTTATCCTCCGGGGGCAGCTTTCGATCCGCTGGGGCCTCCGGCGCGTCGACCAGGGCCACCTGCTGATCATCAGCGGGTTCGGCGCTGAAATCGCAGCGAACGGGCCTACCCCGGTATGGCAGCACCCGCGCCAGCGCGTTCGACCATTCCATCGGCGCGAGCCCGCTTCGATTGTCGCTGGTGGTCAGGAGGATTTTCCCCTCCGTGTCCGAGGAAGCAGGGCCCCAGATCGGGGTCATCATGAGCAAGGGAACCTCCTCGCCGTCATCGCCCTTCGGCAGGACCACGCGCAACAGGCGATGTCCCCCGAGTTCGCTGGGCTTCAGCGCGGTGTTCTCAAGGGGGACGACAACGGTATCGCAGTCTTTGTCGACGTTCATGACGAGATTGTCGTACTCGCGCAGTTCGATCCCTCGAAACATCCGGCGCCAGACCGCGCGGAAGTCCATCTCGAGTCCCGGACAGCAATTGGCGACCGAGGTGACCGGGCGCGAACTGATCGGATTGCCCTTGGCCTCATAGGATATCTGTGCCGACAGATTCTTCGGCGTGAGCTTGTCTTGCACGACCGGTGCGGCGCCCGGCCGGGATGCGGGTGGAGCAAGCGCGGCCTTCCTGATGGTGTCGATCTGCCGCCAGGTCAGGGCCAGATAGTTGTTGTCGGCCCCGCACATCAGTGCCGGCATCTTGCGCCGCCCGTGGTCGGTGAAATCGGCCACCTCGTCGGGCCGGCGCAACAGGCGCAGGAACCAGGGTGCTGCGCCGGCGCGCAAGGCCGCGTAGGCCTGCTGGTGCAGGGTCATGATCGCGTGCGTATCGACCGTGCCCGGCGGCACAATCGGGCGAATCGCCCGCTGGGTGCCGGCGGCTTCCTCCTGCGGCATCGAATCGAGCGTGAGCGCGGGACGTCCCTTGAAATCGTTGCCGTTCATGACCGCGACATTCATGAAGCGCACGGTCTCGAAGGCGCGCCGCACGATGTCCTCGGCCCTCGCGCGCGTCACTTCGGCGGCCTCATCCGGAGCAACCTCGGGGCCATGGATCACCTGCTCGAGATCGTCGACGAGGGTGCGCACGAACAGGGAGTCCGGCGCCATCGCCGGCGGCGCCGCGCAGATCCGCGCCGTCGCGGTCAGCAGTTTGTTACCTTTCCGCGTCAGCGTGACTTCGACGAAGCCGTCGCAGGCATCGTCAAGATAGCCGCGGCTGATCGCCTTGTTGTCGTAGAGCCATGAAGGCGCGGGCGGTTCGATCGCAAACAGCGACGGCGGAACCGTCTGGTTCTCGGCGTAGAGACCGTTCAAGCCGGACCATCCACCCTTGTTATGGTCGTAGATTTGGCGACCCGGGGGAATCTGATAATAGTCAGCATCAGCGCCTATTGGCGCGACGCTTCGATCGGGTCCATAGATCAGTCCAGCCGCCGGCGTGAAGCGCAAACGTATTTCAGGGAAGCGTTGGTTCGGTCGGATGAAACGTACCGAGCCGAACCTGACGGAAGCCCTTTTGACGAAATTCTTGCATCGGCCGCGAAGCGTGTGGCTGTTATGGTCGGAGAACCTGACCTCTGCATGGACGAGATCGTTCGGGTTCCGGGTTCGTCGGACCACCTTGCGGTTGGAAACCCTGACCTCCCATGAGATGTCTTCGACCTTCAGACCATGCTTTCGCAGGAGGTCGACCGTCAGTGGGACCAGTTTATCCCTCTCGGTGACCGCAAACACTTCGAGGAATGGCGCTACGGGCCGGATCTTTGCGCCGCTCTTGAATTCCAGGGACGCCGGCGTGCGTTCGCCCTTGATTTCGCCGGAACGCTTGTCGACGATCAGCGTCGGCTCAGCCTTGAGCCGGCGATAGCCCAAGGGATCGTCGGGATCGATATCGGGATCGAAGCAATAATTGTCCATCGGCTCGCGGGCCGAGCCCAGCCGGCCGATTGCGAACGGCGGCAGAATTCGCAACTGCTTGATTGTCAACACTCCTCCCTTTCGTTCAAGCTGCGCTCGCCAGGATCTTGCCGATCCACTGCTGGGTCTGGTCGTCGAGCTTCATCAAAGTGTGCAAATAGACATCGCCCCCGGTGCGGACGATCTGTTCACGCACAGCGCCAAAGTCTGTTGTCTCGGCAAGGCGAAACACATCGGCGCATGTATTGTGCGAGGAGACCAGCAGATCGCTGTACATTCGCCAGATATCGCGATCCGCCTGCGGCAGCTCCAAGGAATAGGGTATCTCGAACGGGGGACCGGCGCGGCCGCCGCCATGACGCGGCAGTCGCACCAATAGATCCGCGATGGCTTTGAGATTGTACATTTCTCCAAACACGCGGTGCATGACCATCGCGCGCAAACCCGGTTGATGCCTCGGCTGGGTGCGCGCCAGCCGGAAACTATGCGCGAGATAGGTCAGGAGCAGCCGGTAGCGCTGATTGAACAGTTGCGCAAAATGATGCGCAGCAACTTCGTCGTGATCGTCGATGCCGATATAGGTGGTGCGTTTCCGATGGAGCTTGTGGAAGTCAATTCGGGTGGTAGGGTTATGCGGGACCGCGTGGACTGCCTTCGCGCGGTGCTTGAATGCTTTGAATTCCTTATAAATCTGGACGAAGCGTTCGAAATGGGACGGCTCTCCGGTCTCGTCCTCCCGCAAATGCGGCGCTTCCCCCTGGGCGGCCAGTGCCTGCAAGGCTTTGACCGCCTGCGCGCGGGTTGCCACGCGCTCGACCTGCACGTGGGCATGCCGATGCGCCGGGGTGAGCCGCGGCGCATGCGAGGCAGGATCGCTCTCGGTGTGGAGGTTGCCTTCCGGGTCGACCAGCCGGGGCGCCGGTTTGTAGCCGCGCGCCCAGTCGTCCCAGGAGGCTTGCATGTCGAAGCTCGTGTCGTCGAAGAGCGAATCCGGAATTCTTTCGGGGTCCTTGAGCAAGGTTATGATCTGGTCATAGAGCTCGCCGACGCGGTGCATGTGGCTCTTGACGTGTTTCTCGGGATATCGCTCGGCCAGTTCGTCGGTAATCTCTGCTACGATCTGCTTCTGTTGCTGGAAGGAGATCGACGACGGAGCAGATTTTGCGCGCCGTTTGCCGCGAGCAGGCATTTCCAGGCTGTCGAGCCTCGGCATCTCCGCATAGATGAAGCACTGCAGCGACTTGTCGGACAGGCGCTCAAGCGAGAAAGGAAACGGATAGAATTCGTGGTCCCAGGGTAGCATCTCGCGGCCGAGATTGATCGGGGCTCCGAGCAGAACGAGCACGTTCTGAACCGTCAGCAGATGCCCCATCTCTTCCCTGGCAACCGAGAGAATGCTCGCGCGCCAGCCCTCGACCATCGCCCGGTCTTGTTCGAGAACCTGGTCAACGTTGATCGAATAGGCGGCGTAGAGGTACTGCACCATCAGCGCATGCTCTATCTCCGCACCGGACATCAGCATCATCACCAGATGATCCCGCGGGGACATGTCCGGTCGCTGGTAGTTATGCAGCGGGCCTATAATCTTGCCCGCCTCGCGGTCGAGGGGTTGGTCATTGGAATGGGTGCTGTTGGGCAAAGTCGCTCCAACGTCAAAGGCCCGTAATCAACTCCGGGGCGCGCAGGAGTACAAATATGTTCGCAACTTAAGGCTTTGAATATTCGCGACAAATATCCGTAAACTTGTGGTTGCTGTCAAGGGCCCAGCTTGGCGTTGCGCGGCCCCGAAGCGACGCTGAAAGCGCCACCGACAATGGGTTGGACTTCCAGGGTATCCCGCTCCAGGGCCGCCGATCCGAAGTTTGTGTGGTCGGGCGTTGCGGATGGTCGCTCACCAAAGTCGAACCACTTTCCGAATGCGATGAACGGCACTTCAATATAGCGCCATGACAACCAGGCCATCGGGGTTGTGATTGCGACCGCAAGGGCGGTCGTGGCTACGATCGCGATCGAAGGGGGCAGACTGTTGATCCCGATGGTTCGTATCGCAACGGCCATTCCGATCGGATGCAGCAGGTAGAAGCTGTACGAAATGCGCCCGTAGGTGCGGACGACCGCCGTATCGAGGATACGAAACATGTCGAGCGCATCGCGAAACGCGATTATCATGACCAGGGTGGCCGAGCTTGCGCATTCGAGCATGATGATCGACGCAGTCTGTTTCTTCGATCCGCAGAAGCACAACAAGGCAATGGCTGCGACTGCAAGGATGGCTTCGCTATTGGGGGTCAGCTTTTCGACCAGCTGTCTCCCGCGGAAATGCAGCATGACACCGACGACGAACGCATAAAGCGGCGCCAGATTGGTAAAGCCGCCGAGCAAATGGACGTAGGGGCCAACGAAGGAAAGGCCGAACAGGACCGCTGTCAGAACCAGGAGAGGGATAGCCCCCCATTTCCTGAACGTCAAAAACGTCCACAAGATCAGGGGCGTTGCAAAGCCTTCCACCGTCAACGACCACATCACGCCGTTGATGTCGTTCCGGATCATCAGCGCGTTGAGAATGACGTTGATGACATCGTAGCGCGGCTGAAAGCCGACGAAAAAGCCAAATTGGAGATAGAGGAAAGTCAGCAGAACAACCACGGCCGCCGCCGCCGGCACAAGCCGAAACACACGATGTCGGAGAAAATCAAACGGGTTGGAGTTTTTGTCGAGTGAGCGAGCCAGGACGAATCCACTGAGGACAAAGAACATGACAACGGGCGCCATGCCGGTCACGTTCGTATCGATGAATTGTCCGTAGACGTGATATCCGACGACCGAAACCGCGGCGAGGCCGCGCAGGGATTCGAGACGGGGCAGGAAGCCGCATGTTTTGTCCACAACCATCATTGCGGTTTAAGTGGACTTTGCGCCGCCTTTGCGACCCGATTGGGATCGTTTTTGTCGCTGTCCTCGCCAGCGTCTCGTTCGCTCGTCGTTATTGGTCAGCCGCGCTCGGGTGGGGCGCAACACTGTGCTGCCGTCAGAAGCTTGACGCCAGCTCGACCAGGTGACGGTGCGCGGCCTCGCGGGCAGACCGCGCCGGCTCGGCGGGGCCGGCCGTAGGCCCGATCAGCGCGAAACGAACGTCGCTGATGCCGACGAAGCGCAGGATTTCGCGCAAATAGGGGGTCGCCATGTCGACGCGCCCGCGATTCATGCCGGTGACATAATCGCTGCCGCTCGCCAGGATCACGATCGTCGGCCTGTTCTTCAAGAGCGGAAGATAGCCTTGCGCGGGGTCGAAGCGGAAGGTGAGACCGGGCTGGACGATCAGGTCGAACCATTGCTTCAGTTTATAGGGGATGCCGAAGTTCCACATCGGCGTCGAAATCAGCACCCGCTCGGCGAGCGCGAACCGCACCGCCATGCGTTCGAGTACGGCGAAGGCGTTGCGCTGGGCGTCGCTGAAGCCGCGCCCGCCCAGGCGCGCATATTTCGCTTCCAGTGCGTCGCCGCCGAACTCGGGCAGGGTTTCGCGCCAGATGTCCATCACGTCGATGTCCCAATCCGGCCGCGCCTCGCGAAATCGCGTCACGAACGCTTCGGCGGCGGCCGAGGATTCTGAGGCCGGGCGTGGCGAACAGCGCAGGTGGAACAGTTTCGGCACGCCTTCCCGGCCTTTCCTCACGCTATCAGCAGTTACCCGATCGCCTTGATCACGGTGTCGGCGTTGGTGACGATGGCGACGTTCTGCATCGCGAAGTTGATCGAGGCGTTGTGCCACTCGGCATTCATGGTCGAGCAGCAATCCTCAGGGACAATCATGAAATAGCCCTTGTCGGCGCCGGTCCGCGCGGTGTGCTCGATCGACATGTTGGTCCAGGCCCCGGTGTCGATCAGCATGTCACGGCCGGTCGCCTTCAGGATGGTTTCCAGCTTGCTGCCTTCCCACGCGCTCATGCGCATCTTCTCGACGATGAAGTCGCCCGGACGCGGCTCGAGCCCCGCCACGGGCGCTGCGCCCCAGGAGCCGCGCACCAGCGCCTTGGCGTCGACGAGGCCCTCGAACAGCGGCGCGTTCAGGGTCACGCCCGGCGCGCCGGGTTCGACGACGAACCAGACATGGATCACGATGACGCCGCGCGCCCGCGCCGCGTCGGCAAGCCGGCGCACATTGTCGACGACGCGTTGCGCGCGCGCGTGCGCCGGCGCGCCGGAGTCGGCGAAAGCGCCACCCTCCATAATCACATCGTTCTGCAGGTCCTGGATCAGCAGCGCGCATCGCTTCGGATCGAGCTGCAGGCCCTCGGCCTTCAGCTGCGGCGCGGGCGCCGATGGTGCCGTGTCAGCCGCGCCGCCCTTCGCGGTCATGTAAGGCTCGCTGCGCGGCCCGACCTTGGTCGTGACCGTGTAGACCGAATGCGTCGCCGTCATGAACAGGGTGCGGAAATCGGCGCCGCCCCAGCTTAAGTTCGCGACCAATTCCGGCGCACGAACCTTGCCCAGGAGGTCTCCGCTCATCGCATAGACCCACACGCCGCCCGGCGCCGTCACCCAGATATTGCCGAGCTGATCGCATTTCATGCCGTCGGGCAGGCCCGGTTCGAGTTCCGAGCGGATGCCGCTGGCGAACACGCGGGCGTTGCCAAGCGAGCCGTCGGCGGCGACGTCGAAGACGCGGATCAGCGCCTGCACGGTGTCGTTGACGTAAAGCCGCTTCTCGTCCGGCGAGAAGCAAAGGCCGTTCGGCTGATCGAACAGATGGCGATCGACCAGGAGTTGCGGCGCGCCGCCGCCAGGCGGCACGCGATAGACGCCCTGAAAGCCAAGCTGCCGCGGCCGCTCGACGCCGTAGACCGGCATGCGGCCGTACCAGGGATCGGAGAAATAGACCGCGCCGCTCGAATGCACGCAGACGTCGTTCGGGCTGTTGAGTTCCTGGTTCTCGAAGTGCGAGGCAAGGATCTCACGCCGGCCGTCGGGGCGTTCGCGGATCAGTGATGACGTCGCATGCTCGCAGACGATCAGATTGAGCTCGGCGTCATAGGTCATGCCGTTGCACTTGTTCGACGGGCGTCTGACCTCGACGACACCGCGCGCGGCGTCCCAGCGGCGGCGAACATCGGCGGGCATATCCGAAAACAGCAGATAGTGGCCGACCGGATGCCAGATCGGTCCTTCCGTGAAGGTAAAGCCGGTCCCGAGCTGGCCGACGGGTGCGTAGGGATCGATCAGGGTCTCGAATTCGGGACGAAGCGTGGCGTGGGTCATGGGCAATCCCTTCGCGTTGGCTTTAGGCCGGAAACCAGTTGCGTTTGGGCAGCGATTGAACGATCGGGCCCGGGACCTGGTCCTGCAGCCGCCCGACGACGTTGCCGCCCTCGATCCTGCAGGGTCGGTCGTGCACCGGCAGCAGAAAGCGCGAATTGGAGACGAGCTTCTTGATCGCCGCCTTTTCCGCGCGCTTCGAGGTACCATGGTTGCCGGTGGTGCGTGGTTCGGCGTCGTGGATCTCGCGAATGGGATCCACCAGCTGATCGTTGATGTCGTAGAGCACGTCGCCGCAGATCGTCGCGATTCCCTCGGCGGTGTGCACGTGCAGGTTCATCGACCCTTCGGTATGCGCATTGGCCGCCTCGCAATACACACCAGGGATCAGCTCGACCGGGCCGCTGAGCTCGAGATCCAGGAATCGCAGCGCGCTCTTGGTGTGGAGACGGTCGATCAGATGCTTGATGTCGGGCGCCGGATATTGCGGGTGCATCAGGCCCGAGACCGAATATTCGAGCTCCTTGCGGTTGACGACGACCGTCGTGTTCATCGGAAACAGGTCGTCCTTGCCGGCGTGATCGATGTGCAGATGGGTGTGGCAGACGAAGCGGATGTCGCCCATGCGCACGCCGTGGCGCGCGAGCTGGTTCTCGATCATGTTCTCATGAAACTGCAGGCCGCGCATGCCGAGCGTCTCCATGATCTGATTGGACCGGTAGCCGGTATCGACGAGGATGGGATAGCTGCCGCCGGTAATGAGAAAGCCCAAGGTCAGCACGCGCCGCGTGCGCCCGCAGTCGCGGCCGAGCACCAGGAAACTCGATTCGAGCTCGATGTCCCCGTAGTCGAGAATCTTGATTTCCAGCGCCATGCTTGCCTCCCGTCAGCTCTATTTTGTTTGTGTCGCGTAGACGCGCGTCAGTGACGATGTCGGTCATGCGGCTCTCCGTTGCCGCAGCGAAAGGAGGTGGCTGACGATCGCAGCGCTTGATCCGCCGTCGGCCATGTCGTCGACGAAGCGGCGGATGGCGATCAACGCCTCGGTCTGCGGCACGAAATCGGCGCCGGCGGCGAGCGGGGTCAGCCAGCTCAGGCGCCAGGCGCGCCGCGACAGCTTGGCGGCGGCGTCGCGCAGGGCCGAAACATCGCCGCGCTCCAGCCCGTCGGACAGGATGACGACGGCGGCGCCGCGGGCATAGGCGCCAAAGCGCGGCACGGCGAGAAATGCCTGCAGCGCGTCGCCGATGCGGGTGCCGCCGTCCCAGTCGCTCACCAGATGCGCGGCGGCCGCCAGCGCCTGCTCGCGGCGCTTGATCCGCAGCGCCCGCGTCAGCCGCGTCAGGCGGGTGCCGAAGGTGAAGATTTCGACATTCGGCGCCGCCTGCGAAAGCGCATGCGCGAGCCGCAGATTGTCCTCCGATCGTGCCTTCATCGAGCCCGAGACGTCGATCAGGAGCAGCATCTTGCGCAGCCGCGTCCGCCGCTTCAGCCGCCTCAGCCGCATCACCTCGCCATCGTTGCGCGCGGCCTCGCGCAGAGTTCGCCGCAGGTCCGCCCAACTCCCGCGTCGCGCGCGCATCCGTCGATGCCCGCGCCGCCGCGGCAGGCGCCTTTCGGCTTCGCGCGCGAGACGGCGGAGCGCGTTGCTCGGCCGTTCCGGTCCGAAGCGGCGCTGCGCCAGCGCCTCCGCACGCACCGCCATTTCACCTGATTCGTTGGCTTCATCGGCGAGCGGCGGTTCCTCGCCGCCGTGTCCCTCCTCCTGCAGCCGAACGACCTCGTCGTCCTCGCCTTCCGCGCCGGGCATCTCCTCGCCGCCAAGGAAGTGAATCCGGAACAAGAGGTCATAGGTGCCGCGCCGCTCGGGCGGTGGCGCCAGGGTCGCCAGCCCCGCCCGCCTGATATCCTCGGGGTCACGGGGGCCGAGCAGCGTGATCGCTTCCAGGAAGGCGGCGGTCTGTTCGGGTGCAATGGCAAAACCGTTGGCGCGCAACAGCGCCACGAACGCAACGAAGGTACGCGCGGCGCGCGGCAGTGGCGGTGCTTCGTTCACGCGGCCGCCTCCGCGATCAACGCGTCGAGCCGAGGCGCGATGAAGGCGAGGTCTTCCTCATCCTTCAAGGCGAGGCCGATCGAGCGCTTGAACGCATCAGGCCAGCGTGCGCCTTGCTTGTTGAGAAGCGTCGCCGCCTCCGCCCAATCGACGGCCTCCGCAATGCCGGGCGATTTGCTTAAGGGTTCACGCCTGAGCTTGCCGACGGCCGCGACCACCGCGCGCGCGGTCGCCTCGGCCACGCTCGAGGCGCGCATCATGATGATCCTGGCCTCGCGCTCGGCGGTCGGATAATCGATCCAGTGATAGACGCAGCGCCGGCGCAGCGCCTCGTGCAGATCGCGGGTGCGGTTGGAGGTGAGCACCACCACCGGCCGCTCGGTCGCTCGGATGGTGCCGCGCTCCGGAATCGAGATCTGGAAGTCGGACAGGAATTCGAGCAGGAAGGCCTCGAATTCCTGATCCGAGCGGTCGATCTCGTCGATCAAGAGCACCGTCGAATCCGGCGCGCGCAGCACCGCCAGCATCGGGCGCTCGATCAGGAAGGACTCGCCGTAGATGTCGATGGTCGCCTCGCCGGCCTGGCGGATCGCCAGCATCTGTCGCGGATAGTTCCATTCATACAACGCGGCGGAGGCGTCGATGCCCTCGTAGCACTGCAGGCGGATGAGCCGGCGGCCGAGCACCGCCGCAATCGCTTTTGCCGCCTCGGTCTTGCCGACGCCCGGGGCGCCTTCGAGCAACAGCGGCTTGCCGAGCGCGAGCGCCAGATAGGCGGCGGTGGCGATGCCGTCGTCGGCGAGGTAATAGGCCGCGCGCAGCGCCTTCTCCAGCGCCTGCGGGCTATCGATGCCGGCGATGGTGCCCCGAACCGCCATCAGCGCCGCGCCTGCGGCCGCGCGCCGCCTTGCGCCCTGATGGCGCGCAGGACCTTCTCCGGGGTGATCGGCAGGTCGTCGATGCGCACGCCGACCGCGTTGAAGATCGCGTTGGCGACCGCCGGCAGCACCGGGTTGGCGCACATCTCGCCCGGGCCCTTGGCGCCGAACGGACCGTCCGCTGCCGGGCGTTCCAGCACCGCGATATCGTGCGGGCAGATGTCGCCGGGACCCGGCATCAGATATTCGACGAAGTCGCGCGGCCCGTGGCGCGGGTCGGGATAATAGGGCTCCGTTGTCTCGAACAGCGCGTGGCTGACGCCCATCCAGGCGCCGCCGACGAGTTGCTGTTCGACCAGGCGCGGATTGAGCGCGCGCCCGAGTTCGTAGGCGCTGTCCATGCGCACCATCGCCACCTCGCCGGTCTCGTCGTCGACCTCGACTTCGGCGACCAAGCAGGCATGGGCATAGCAGGTCGCCGGCGACATCTCGCCGGTCTCGGGGTCGACGGCCGACAGCGGCACCAGGAAGATGCCGCGGCCGGAGATGGTCTTGCCCTGCCTGAACTGCGCCGCGATCGCGACGTCCTTGGTCGAGATCGACCGGTGCGGCGCGCCCTTGACGTGAATGTTGCCGCGCCCGTCGGTTTCCAGGTCGGCGGCATTGACCTCGAGCTCTTCGGCCGCGGCCTCCATCATCACGCCGCGGGCTTCCTTGGCGGCGGCCATCACCGCGTTGCCGACCCGATGCGTACCGCGTGAGGCAAAGCTGCCCATGCAGTGCGGCCCGGTGTCGGAGTCGGCGGTGTCGACATAGACGTCCTCGACCGGCACGCCGAGCGTCTCGGCGCAGATCTGACGGGTCACCGACTTCATGCCCTGACCGAGATCGATCGAGGACAGCGACACCGTGAACTTGCCGCTCGGATTGGAATGCACCAGCGCCTGGCTCGGATCGCCGCCGAGATTCATGCCGATGGGATAGTTGATCGATGCGATGCCGCGTCCGCGATGCCGGGCCATGGCTAGCGCCTCCTCGAGCCGAACACGGAGGAAAATCGCATCGCGCTGTGAGATCCGGGCTGCGGCGCCGCTGGTGGCGAAGCCGGCGGCGGGTGCGGCGGCTCGGACGGAGGCGGCGGCGTGCGATCATAGGACGTGCGCTGCTGCGCGGCGGGACGCATTGCCGCCGCGGGTTGCTCTCTCGTGGTCGGAGGAATCGCGGCGCGCGCGCCGCCGCCGTCCTTGCGCGAGGACATCCGCTTGAACTCCTCACGCAGCGGCCATTTCGCCTTGTCGGCGGCGACCTGCACGCATTCGATCAACGCGGTGTTCTTGGCCTCGCGCCGATGCGCCTTCATGTCACCGTCGCGATAGGCGTTGAGGATGCGAAACTCCATCGGATCCTGACCTACGAGATGCGCCAGCTTGTCCATCTGGCATTCGATCGCGAAATCCATCGCGGTGACGCCGAACCCCCGCATCGCGGTCGCCGGCGTACGGTTGGTGAAAATGCAATAGATGTCGCCGTAGACATTCGGGATCGTGTAGGGACCGGGCAAATGCGCCGCGCATTTGACGGCGGCGTAGCTCGACAACCTGGTATAGGCGCCGCTGTCGAAATAGGCGCGGACCTTGCGCGCGACAATGCGGCCATCGCGCATGACGCCGTCCTTGAGATAGATGCGTTCGGCGCCGCGCGGCGGACCGAATTGCATCTCCTCCTCGCGGCCGAACATATAGCGCATCGGCCGTCCCGTCAGCATGGCGCCGAGGATCGCCAGCGGCTCGGTCAGGGTGTCGACCTTGCCGCCGAAGCCGCCACCGACGGTTCCGCCGATGAAATGAAAGGTGTTGGAGGGCACGTCGAGAATCTTGGCGCAGGTGTCGACCGAGAAGAACAGCGCCTGCGTCGAGGTGTAGACGACGTAGCGTCCGTTGGTGTCGGGCGCCGCGATCGAGCCGTTGGTCTCGGTCGGCGCGTGCTCGATCGGCGACATCTGATAGCGCTGCTCGAGCAAATGGTCGGCGCTGGCGAACGCGCGCTCGACGTCGCCGAACCGCAGCTTCTGATGATCATAGACGTCGTAATAGGTGAAGGTGTTCTTCGGATAGGTTTCGTTGACGACCGGCGCGCCGGGCTTGATCGCGTCCTCGACGTCGAAAACCGCCGGCAGCGGTTCGTAATCGACCCGGACCTTTGCGAGGGCCTCGAATGCCTCCCGGGGACTGTCGGCTGCGACTGCGATGACGGGCTCGCCCTTGTAGCGCACCTTGTCGACTGCGAGCGTCGGCTCGTCGTCCTTGCCGAAATTGATCAGGCTGAGCAGCGTGTTGAGGTTGCGCGGCACGTCAGCGCCGCGGAGGATCCGACGCACGCCCGAGGACCGCTCGGCTTCCGCAGTGTCGATGCGCCGAATGCGCGCGTGCGGGTGCGGGCTGCGCAGCACCTTCAGATGCAGCATGCCCTGCAATTGATGGTCGTTGAAATAGGTCGATGTGCCCGTGACATGCCCGAGCATGTCCTGGCGCTGGGTGCCCTTGCCGATCTCCTTGAGATTGTCGTCGCGCTCGTCGGCGAAAATGTCCTTGCGCAATTCCAGCATGGCGCGATCCTTCTAGTCCGGTATTTCCAAATTCGAATCATGTCGATGCTTGCGGCGCTGCGCTCCCTCTCCCGCTCTTCGCGGGGGAGGGTTGGGGTGGGGGAAAGCCGCATCCGCTGTCGCCAGAGGCTTCGGCGGACAAAGTCCGCAGTCCCCGAGTGGCGCCCCCACCCCACCCTCCCCCGCAAGAGCGGGAGAGGGAGTGAGAGGACAACGCTCCTGGCCTGAAGTGATTAGCTTCATGCAATCGATCCTCTCATGCCCGCGCGCGGCCGCCCGAGGCGGCGGCGAGCACGGCATTGATGATGGGTTCGTAACCGGTGCAGCGGCAGATGTTGCCGCTGATGGCGTTGACCACCTCCTCGCGGGTCGGCGAGGGGTTGTGGTCGAGCAGGGCCTTGGCCGCCATCAGCATGCCCGGCGTGCAATAGCCGCACTGCGCCGCGAAATGCTCCATGAAGGCGCGTTGCAGCGGGTGCAGATTTGGCCCGTCCTTGAGGCTGTCGAGCGTTTCCACCGCGCGGCCCTCCACGGTCTCCGCCAAGGTCAGGCAGGCAAGGTGCGCATCGCCGTCGATCAGCACCGTGCAAGCGCCGCATCCGCCCTGGCCGCAACCGAACTTGGGGGTCATATCGCCCAGGATCTCGCGCAACACGGTCAGCAGGTTGCCGCCGCCATCGACGAACAGCGCGACATCGCGGCCGTTGTGACGAAATTGCAGTGCGGTCTTGGCCATGGCGTGTCAGACCTTCTTCATTGCTCGCCGGTGAGGAGGCGGCGCAGATGCACGCCGACAACCTCACGCCGATACCAGGCGCTGGCCAGCGAATCGTCGGCCGGCGAGGTGCCTTCCGCCGCGGCGGCAACGGCGGCGCCGATGCTCGCGGCATCGAGCGCGTGCCGTTCGAGCGCGCGCTCGGCCGCCTTGGCGCGAACCGCTGTCGCAGCCATCGCGCCGAGCGCGATGCGCGCGCCAAGGACGCGGCCGCCGCTCGTTGAAACATGGGCGGCGAGCGTCACCACGGCGCCGCCCTTCGGCCTGATGCGCGCGATCTTGCGATAGCGAAACGCGTCCATAGCCGTGGGGCGCTGGAAGGAGACGGCGAGCACGAGCCCGCCGGAGAAGCGCGCACGTCCGGCCAAGAACTCCTCGATCGGCAAGTCGCGCGGGCCATAGCCGCCCTGCACCGCGACGGTGGCGTCCAGCGCCAGCATGGCGACGGCGAAATCGCCGAACGGTGCCGGTGCAAACAGGTTGCCGCCGACCGTGCCCATGTTGCGTACCGCGGGCCCGCCGATCGAGCCGGCGACAGGGTGCAGAAAGGCGAGCTCGCGCTCGGCCAGAACGCGGGCGAAGGTGACGCCGGCGCCGATCGTGATCCGGGAGCCCGCGACGTCGAGGCGGGTCAGGGCCTGGTCTGTCGCCCGCACGATGGTCGAAAGCGAGACGTCGCCCTCGTTCAGCGCGCGCATGACCAGCGTGCCGCCGCCGAGATAGCGTGCGTCGCGTTCCGAGGATAGCGCCGCCGCGGCCTCGCCCGTGGTCGCGAACGTCCTTACCGTGACGGGCATGGGCCTGCCTCCGCTGTCATGCAGCCTCCCGCAGATGTTGGCGGATCGCCTCGAATCCGGCCTGATAGATCTGCTCGCCGACCATTTCGGTCAGCTGTGCCGCCTCCGTGGGTCGCGCGGTGAAGCGCGACTCCCAATGCCAGAACGTCCTGTCGCCATCGGTGACCGGCAGCAGGCGAACATGCGCGACATAGTTGAACATCGGTATCGGCGTATCGAGCAGGCAATAGCTGAAAGTCTGTTCGAGATCGGAGAGTGCCAGCAATTGCTCGCGCAATTCGGAGCCGTCCTTGAGCTTGAAGCGCCGCACGCAGCCGATGCGGTCCGAGGCTTGCGCGCGCTCGATCGTAGAGGTGGCGACCGCGGGATGCCAGCGGTCATGGCCGTTGAAATCACGCAGCACGTTCCAGACCACGCCGGTGGGTGCGTCGAGGATCGTGCTCTTGACGATGTGTGGCACAGCACTAGCCTCCGAACACGCGCTTGAGCGCATCGAAGCCGCCCTGAAACACGCCGGTTCCGATGCTGTTGACGAGTTCAGCCTCGCGCTCGGGCGCGCAGTCGAATTCTGCCGACCATTCCAGGAAGGTCTTGTCGCCGTCGGTGACCGGCGTCAGGCGCAAGGTCGCAACGTAGTTCTCGACCCCCATCGGGGATTCCAGAATCGAATAGGTGCAGAACATGTCGAAATCGGAGAGCCCGAGCAGCTTCTCGCGAATGCGGTCGCCGTTGCGCAGGGTGAAATCGCGCACGCAGCCGATCTTGTCTGCGGGCTCGCCGCCCTCGATGCGGCTCTCGGCGATGGCCGGGTGCCAATTCGGCAGGCCGTTGAAATCACGCAGCCGCGCCCAGACCCGATCGTTGCGGGCGTTGACGACGGTCGAGACATAGACCCGCGGCATGGTGCGGCCTCAGCTCTTCTTGCCCGGGCGCGCGGGCGGCGTCTCGGCGCCGCCTGATGTGGCCGGCTTGGCGTCGCCCTCCTTTTTCGGCGCGGTGTCTTTGCGGATGCCCTGCATGTCGCGGGCTTCGCGGATCAGACCCGGCATCTTTGACAGGCTGCCGCCCTCGACCCCGATGTCGGCGAGGATCGAGTCGATCAGCGGCGCCTGGACCCGGTAGCGCAGGGCGGAATCGATCACCTCGTCGGTTGCGCTGCGTCCGCTGCCGCTGCCGTTGCCACCGGTGCCGCCGTTGAGGCCGTCCACATGCAGGATGCGGATGCCTTCGATCTTCTCCATCGGCTTGACGCTCTCGCGCACGATGCCCTCGATGCGATCGAGCAGCTTGCGGCGGAACAGCGAGTAGCGCGCCTGGTCGGTGAGCACGTTCTCGGCTTCGTTGAGCAGCCGCTGCGCCTCGGCTTCGACCGCCGCGCGCACCCGTTCGGCGTCGGCGGCGATGCGCGTCTCCTCGGCCTCCTTCTCGGCGATGAGGAGTTCGACGGTCTTGCGCCGCTTGGCGATCTCGCTGTCGCGCACGGTGATGACGCGCTCGGCGGCTTCCGTCGCGCGCGCCCTGGCGTTCTCGGCGTCCGCTTGGGCTGCCGATTGCTCGAGCGACTTGTGATAGAGAGCAATCGCCTTTTCCATCGCGGCCGTTTCGACATCCTTTTCGCGCTGGATCTCCAGTTTGCGCAATTCCCGCTCGCGCCCGATGCGGGCCTCGTCGAGGCCGCGATCGGAGGCAATGCGGGCGCGCTGCACTTCCTCATTGGCGGCAATCTCGGCTTCCTGCAGGGCCTGCACGCGCGCGACTTCGAGCTGTTCGATGACGCGGCGACGCTCCAGCCGCGCCGCTTCCAGCACCTGCTCCCGCGACACTTCGCTGGCCTCGACGTCGCGACGGGCGACGATTTCGGCCTGCTTGACCTGGCGGTCGGCGTCAATGCGCTCGGAGCGTTTCGCCGACAACGCGATGACCCGCTCTTCCTCGGCCAGTTCGATCGCGCGCTTCTGATCGATATTGAGCACTTCGCGGGTTCTGCTCGAGGCAATGCGCTCGGCCTCCAGCGCAAGTTCGACACCGATGCGCTGACGTTCGATGGTGTCGCGCCGCTGCAGCTCGGCCGCCTCGATCTGCTCGGCGCGCCCGATATCCTGCTGCTTGGTCTGCTGCTCGCTCAGGATGCGGGCCAGTGCGATATTCTTTTCTTGCGCGATCCGCGCCGCCTCGATGGCCTCGCGCGAGGCGATATCGGCTTCCTCGACCGCACGGGTGCGCGCGATCTCGAGCGCGCGGATGCGTTCCTCCTGGGCGATGCGGGTGGCCTCGGTCGCCTCGCGCGCCGCGATCCCGGCGACCTCCAGCGCCTGATTGCGATCGATCTCCAGCTTGCGGGTGCTCTGCTCGGCGGCGATCCGGCTCGAGGCCAGCGAGCGCTCGCGGGAGATGCGCGCCGCCTCCACCGCCTGCTGCGCGCCGATCTCGGCTTCCTGGATGGCGCGGAGCTGCTCGATCTCGAGCGAGCGGGTCTGCTCGTCGGAGGCGATCCGCTCGGCGTTGACCGACCTGATCTGGGCGATGCGCGCCTTCTCGGTGGTTTCCTTGGCCGCGATGTCGGCTTCCTCGACCACCCGCGTGCGTTCGATCTCGCGCCGGCGGGTCTCCTCCTCGTTGGCGATGCGGGCGTCGGTGACGACGCGGTCCTGCTGGATGCGGGCCTTTTCGATCGCCTCGCGCGCTTGGATCTCGGCTTCCTCGACCGTGCGGGTGCGCTCGATCTCCTTCTGCCGGACCTCGCGCTCCGAGGCGATGCGGGCGGTATCGACCGAGCGCTGGTTGGCGATGCGTGCCTTTTCGATTTCCTCGCGCGCCAGGATCTCCTTGGCTTCGACCGCCTGGGTGCGCTCGATTTCCCGCTGGCGGGTTTCGCGTTCTGATGCGATACGCGCCTCCGCGATGGCCTGCTCGTTGGCGATGCGGGCTTTTTCGATGGCCTCGCGCGCCGAGATCTGCGCCTGCTCGGCTTCGGTCTCGCGCAACGCGCGTTCGCGGGCGACCTCGGTGCGCTGCAGGGCGCGGCGAACCTCGATGTCGCGTTCCTGGTCCAGGCGCGCGGTCTCACTTTCGCGCTCGATATCGAGCGCCTGCCGTTCGGCTTCGAGATTGCGGGTGCGGATCTTGATCATCGAATCCTGTTCGATGTCGTTGCGCAGCTTGCGCTTGGCCTCGATGTCGGCCATCAGCTGGGTCAAGCCTTCCGCGTCGAAGCGATTCGACGGGTTGAAGAATTCGAGGTCGGTCTGATCGAGATCGGTGATCGCGACCGATTCCAGCTCGAGGCCGTTCTGGGCCAGCGCCTCCGCGGCCGCGGCCTTGACCCGCGCGACATAGTCGCCGCGCTTCTCGTGCATCTCCTCCATGGTCATTTCCGAGGCGACCGAGCGCATCGCGGACACGAATTTTCCGGAGAGCAGCGCATGCAGCCGTTCCGGCTCCAGCGTTCGCCGGCCGAGCGTCGTAGCCGCAATCGAAACCGCCTCGCGGGTCGGCTGCACCCGCACATAGAAATCGGCTTCGATGTCGATGCGCATGCGATCGCGGGTGATGACCGCGTCCTGCCTCGACCGCGTGATCGGCATCGGCAGCACGTTCATGTTGACCGGCGTGAACTCGTGAATGAAGGGGAGCACGAAGGCGCCGCCGTTGATGACCACCCGTTCGCCGAGGAAACCGGTGCGGACAAAGGACACTTCCTTGGAGGAGCGGTGATAGAGCCAGTTCACGATGTAGACCGCCACGACGATCACGATCAGCGCGACGATCAGCCATAGGATCAGTTCGCCGACAAGAATCCCTGACATGGTATCAACCTCCCGTCACCGGCGCGGAAGCCACGCCGATCGTCTTGAATTTTCGAACCTGGTCCGTCAGCGCCCGCTCGACCGGAAGCCGCTCCATCGAAGACGCGCCGTAGAAGCCGTGACAGTTGCGGGTATTTTTCATGATGAACGCGGCGTCCGCGGGCTCGGCCACCGGCCCGCCATGCGCGAGCACCAGAATCTCGGGATTGACGGCAAGCGCCGCTGCCGCCCAGGCCTCGATGCGCTCGGGACAATCCTGAAGTTTCAGCGCGGTGTGTGCGCCGATCGCGCCGCCGGTGGTCAGGCCGAGATGACAGACCACGATGTCCGCGCCGGCCTGTGCCATCGCCTTGGCGTCGACCTCATTGAACACGTAAGGGGTCGTCAAGAGATCCTTGGCGCGCGCTTTGGCGATCATCTCGACCTCCAGCGCGTAAGACATGCCGGTCTCTTCGAGATTGGCGCGAAAGACGCCATCGATCAGGCCGACGGTCGGAAAATTCTGTACGCCGGCAAAGCCGAGCGCCTTCAGCTGATCGAGAAACACGTCCATGTCGCGGAACGGATCGGTGCCGTTGACGCCGGCCAGCACTGGCGTGTGCTTGATCACGGGCAGCACTTCGCCGGCCATTTCGACAACGATCGCGTTGGCGTCGCCGTAAGGCATCAGCCCGGCGAGCGAACCGCGTCCGGCCATCCGATAGCGGCCGGAATTGTAAATCACGATCAGGTCGATGCCGCCGGCTTCCTCGCATTTGGCGGAGAGCCCGGTTCCGGCGCCGCCGCCGACGATCGGTTCGCTGCGGGCGGCCATGGCGCGGAATTTCTTCAAGAGTCTTGCGCGTTCAAAGCGGGGCATGGATCACCTCGCCGCCCGGCGGCGCGTGCCCGGGCGTCCGATCAGCGTGCGGAACGCGGCGACGATGGCCGCGGTGAATTCGGGTTCGTTGATGTTTCTTTTGAGCCGGATGAGCTGCCGGTTGCTGGTCTGGCGCACCGTCCGGTCGAGTGCGCCGAACAGCGCGGCATCGGCATCGGGATCCCAGAACGGTTGTCCCGGCGCATCGAGTGCCGAGACGCCGCCTTCGGGCAGAAAGAACCGCACCGGTCCGTCCATGGCGTTGAGGCGCTCGCCGATCCAGCGTCCCATACGCGCATTCTCTTCCGGGCTGGTGCGCATCAACGTGACCTGCGGATTGTGGCCGTGCAGCTTGCGGCCGCGGTAGCGCTCGGGGATGGTGTCGGGCGCGCCGAAATTGACCATGTCGAGCGCGCCGACCGAGCCGACGTAAGGGATGCGGGTGCGAATGATGGCGCCGAAGCGATCTTCGGTCGCCGGGAACACGCCGCCCATCAGGAGGTCGCAGACTTCCGTGGTCGTGATGTCGATCACCCCGGCGAGCATTCGGGACTCGACAAGCTTCTCCATCGATTGGCCGCCGGCACCGGTGGCATGAAAGACCAGGCACTCATAGTCGCCGCGCAACGCGGCCGTGATCTGCTGCACGGCTGGAGTGGTGACACCGAACATCGTGAGACCGACCGCCGGGAGACTGGCATTAGTGTCGCTTGTGGTCGCGCGGTCGAGCCGCGCCTTCACCATGCCGATGAGGGCGTTGGCGCCGTTGGCGAGCACCTGGCGCGAGATCGAGTTCAGTCCCTGCACATCGGTGACCGAGTACATCATAGTGATGTCAGCGTGGCCGACATAGCGGCCGATATCGCCCGACGCGACCGAGGAGATCATGAGCTTGGGCACGCCGATCGGCAGCGCGCGCATGGCGGGTGCCACCAGCGAGGCGCCGCCTGAGCCGCCGGCTGAGATAATGCCAATGATGTCCGACTGCCGGCGCAGCCAGTTGGCGAAGGCCTCGGCCATTGCCGTCACCGAGGCGCCGCGATCAGGGCCGAACACGGCACTGCCGCCGCGCGGGTGGTTGAGCGCGATCTCCTGGGCGGAGACGTCGCAGGACGAAAGCTTGCCGCTGGTCGAGACGTCGACGAGGCGGGTCCGCAATCCGCTGCCGGCAACGATGTCGCGGATGAATCTGAGTTCCTCGCCCTTGGTATCGAGGGTACCGACGACGAGCACGGTCGGCGGTCCGGAGCTCCGTGCAGCCGACATGCCGGGTCGCGGCCGCGCGCTTTCCGGCAATCGCATGACGCCGCTCGACAGCGTCCGCGCGCCGGCCTCGATGCGCGCGATCGCCGCGGGCTGCGACCAACGCGTTGGCGGCAATGGATTAGAGACATAGATCCGGATTGGCGCCAGCCCGGGCTGGCGCGCCGCCGTTGCCGCGGGCGCCGCGACATCGTCTTTCGCATCGGCCTCGAGTTCGGACCCGGCGTCGCCATGGCGTCCGACGCCGAGCAGGCGCTGTTGCAGGTCGCGGTCGGAGGCCAGCCGCGAGGACTCGATGACGCGATTGACGCGGCCGTTGACCATGATCGCGACATGTTTCGAGACCGCGGTCGCCACTCCGATGTTCTGCTCGATCACGAGCACGGCAATGTCGCCTTCGTCGCCCAGGCGCACCAGCATGTCCTCGACCTGGGCCACGATGACGGGCGCGAGCCCTTCGGTCGGCTCGTCCATGATCAGGAGGCGCGGATTGGTCACCAGCGCGCGCGCGATCGCCAGCATCTGCTGCTCGCCGCCGGAGAGCTGGGCGCCGCCATTGCTCTTTCGCTCGGCGAGCCGCGGGAAGGTGTCGTAGATGCGCTCGACCGTCCACGCGCCGCGCCGCATTCCAGCGATCATGCGCAAGTGCTCGTCGACGGTCAGCGAGCGCCACAGCCGCCGCCCCTGCGGCACATAGCCGACGCCGAGGCGTGCGACCTGCGCCGGTTGCAGCGACAGCAGATCCTCGCCGCCCATGCGCACTGAACCGCCGGTGGCGCGCACCAGGCCCATGATGGTCTTGCACAGCGTGGTCTTGCCCATGCCGTTGCGTCCGACGACCGACAGCACGCCGGAGTCGAGGGTCAGGTCGACACCCTGCAGTGCATGCGAGCGGCCATAATAGACGTCGAGGCCCCTGACCTCGAGGATCGGTGCGGCGCGGCGCAGGTCAGCCATGTCTCTCTCCGGAATCATGACCGCCTCCCAGATAAAGCTCCTGCACTTCGGGATCGGACTCGATGGCCTGCGGCGATCCTTCCTTGAAGATGCGGCCGTTGTGCATCATGGTCACGCTCTCGACCACGCGCAATGCGACGTCCATGTCGTGCTCGATGATGATGTAGCCGATATGGGCGGGCAGGGTGGTGAGGATGTCGACCAGCTCGGCGCGCTCGCTCGGCGACAGACCGGCGGCCGGCTCGTCGAACAGGATGAAGCGCGGCGCACCCGCGAGCGCGAGCGCGATTTCCAGCTGGCGCTGCTGACCGTGGGCGAGCTCGGCGACGCGCCGCTCCTTCACCGCGGTCAGATGCACCGCCTGGACCAGATCGTCGGCCGATTGCAGCTGCGCGTCATTGCGGCGCGGCCGGAACGGCGAGAAGCGGCGGCGCGAGACCCCGCAACAGGCGAGGTAGACGTTGTCGTGAACGGTGAGCCCCGGAAACAGCGCGGAAATCTGATAGGTGCGGCGCAGCCCGCGGCGAATGCGCTCGAACGGCGGAAAGTTGGTGACGTCCTCGCCAAAGAACCGGATGGTGCCGGAGGTCGGCGGAAAATCGCCGGTGATGCAGTTGAACAGCGTGGTCTTCCCGGCGCCGTTGGAGCCGAGCACCGCGCGCCGTTCGCCGGGGCGCACCGTCAGCGTGATGTCGGTCAACGCCGCGAGCGCGCCGAACAGCCGCGTCACCCCGCGCAACTCGAGCGCGGCGCCGGCGCCGACAGCTGAAAGGCGGTGCGCGACGCTATCCATGGCGGTCTCCGCCCGGCACGATTTGTTTCGACTTGTTGCGGCGCTGCCACCGCTCCCAGAGTCCGACGACGCCGTCCGGCGAGAACAGCACGATGACGAGAAAGCCGAGGCCAATCAGCAGGCGGAAGCGATTGCCGTCGAGCCCGATCGCCACCAGAAAATCCAGCGTGAAGGTCCGCAGCAGGACAAAAATCAGGGCGCCGATGAATGGGCCGATCGGACGCGTGATGCCGCCGACGATGGCGATGATCAGGATGTCGATCGCGCGCTCGACCCCGACCGAACCCGGCGAGATCTGCCGATAGTTCCAGACCTGCAAGACGCCGGCGAGCGCGGCGAGGAAGGAGGCGAACGCGTAGGCCGCGACACGGTGCGCATTGACGTTGAACCCGAGCGCCGCCATGCGCCGCGGATTGTCGCGCACGCCCTGCAGGGCGAGACCGAACGGCGTGCGCGAGAGATAGCTGACCGCGGCATAGCAGAGCACTGCGACCGCGAGGATCACATAGTAGAACGGCACATCCGAGCGCCAGTCGACGCCCCAGAAATGCGGCGTGACGACGCTGTTGATACCGGTGTGGCCGTTGAAGATGGCCCAGTTCTGGTTGGTGAAGTAATAGAACGCCGATGCGATCGCGAGCGTGATCATGATCGTGTAGATGCCTTCGGTACGGACCGCGAGCGCTCCGCCGACGGTGCCGAACAGCGTGGCCAGCGCGAGCGCCGTCGGGGTCGCGAGCCACCACGGCCAGGCGAGGCTGATGTTGGCGTTGCCGCTGGCGCCGAGCACCGCGGTCATGTAGCCGGCAATACCGGCGATGGTCAGTTGCATCAGGCTGACCATGCCGCCATAGCCGGCCAGGAACATCAGGCTCAGCGCCACGGTACCGAGAATCAGGGTGGTGCCGAAGATCTCGATGAGGAAGAAGCCGTTGGCGATCAGGGGCATGACGATCAGGACGAAGGCGACGGCCCAGGCGGCGGGGTGACCGAGGTCCGCTCCGCCGAGCCCGGTGATCGGCGGCGCGGCGGACAGCTTGTCGGGCTGAAGTCGCGAGTCCTGGGTGATCGACATGGCTAGCGACCCGCCAGCAGGCCCTGCGGCCGAATGGCCAGCACGAGCACCATGATCAGAAACGTCACCACGATCGCGTAGGTCGGGATGTAGACCGAGCCGAGTTGCTCGGCGAGACCGACGATCAGCGCGCCGAGTGCCGCTCCCGGAATCGATCCCATGCCGCCGATGATGACGACGACCAGCGATGCGAGCAGGAAGCGGGTGTCCTCGCCGGGCGAGATCGACTGAAACGTTCCGCCGACAACGCCGGCGATGCCCGCAAGACCGGCGCCGAGCGCGAAGACCAGCGCGAACACCAGTTGAATGCGCACGCCCATCGCGCCCAGAATGTCGCGATCATCGACGCCGGCGCGCACGATCATGCCGATCCGCGTGCGGTTGAGCGCGAGCCACATGGCCACCCCGATGACGACGGACGCCGCGAAGATGACCAGGCGCACCATCGGATACTGCAGATAGACCGCCTCGCCGGAAGACTTGAAGGCGGTAACGAACGGCAGCTGGATCGGGCCAACCAGTGCGCTCGGGGTCTGGATCTGGTAGAAATCGCCGCCGAAGGCCCACAGCATCAGGTCGGCAAACACGATCGACAGACCGATCGTCACCATGGTCTGGCGCAGGTCCTGCCCCTCGATGCGACGAAAGACGAGGATCTGCATCGCGACGCCAACCAGCGCGACGACGACGAAGGCCGCGACGAAGCTCAACAGCCAGGATCCCGTGGTGACGCTCACCGCGTAGCCGATGTATCCGCCGAACAGATAGAGCGAGCCGTGGGCCAGATTGACGTTGCGCATCAGCCCGAAGATCAGGGTGAAGCCGCTCGCCACCAGGAAATACAGCCCTCCGAGCGTGATACCGTTGAAGACGGCACTGAGGAACACCTTCTTCTTGCCGAAGGCGTCCTCCAGGCCGGGAGGCCAGGTCGCGAAAATCAACCACAGCGCTGCGGCCACCGCGATCAGGATGACGAATGCCCACACTGGATGGCGTTCGATGAATTTGCTCATGCGCGCCGCCCGCGTTCTGTCGGCGCCGCGGCGCGGGCAGCCGGCCGGCGTGGTGCGAGACGATAGGCAGAGAGCCGAACACTGCACGCCATGTCGTTCCTTGTCCTCCCGTGGCGCAACGGGCATTCGCGGTCCGCCGCCGCTACCCTACCGGTCTGCGCGGCCCGGACTTGATCGTCAGTATCGTTTCGAGCGCGGGCCTGCCCGGTCAGGCCCGCAGCACCTTGGCAGCGCGCCGATAGTCCGTTGGCGCGATCCCGACATTGCCGGCGAAAAAATGCGTGAAGGCGCTCTGCGAAGAGAAACCGAGATCGAAGCCGATATCGGCGATCGACGCTTCGGTGGTCACCAGCGAGTCCAGCGCTCGCTCCATCAGCAGCGTATTGACGTAGAGGTGCGGGGTGACACCGGTCTGGGTCCGGAACAGCTTGTAGAAATGCGGCCGCGAAAGCCCGGATTGGCGCGCGATCGCATCGAGCTCGATCTCGGCGCCGACGCTTTCCGCCAACAGCTTGATCGACTTGCGCACGCGAAAGTCGGTGACCGCGGCGCCGCCACGCTTGTCCGGCGAGGTCTCCGCCTGGCGCCAGCTCTCTTCGTGGCAGGCGTCGATCAGATTGCGCAACTCGGCGTCGAGGCCGTTGAGCGAGGGCGCGCCGCACACCATGGCGGCCGCAGCCCGGACGTTGCGGTCCAGGGTCGCGGTGCGCCTGAATTTCGTGCACCCGAAACGCAGGCCGCGGACGCCTGCGAACCACTCGGCGTTGACGTAAAGAACCAGGAAGAGCGCGCCGTTTTTCAGATCTTTCGGCAGGAAATTGTGCGGCTCCCAGGGATTGATTGCGACGACGGTATCTTCGCAAAGCAGATTGGGCCGCTCCAGCACCTCCACGCCGCCCGGGGTGCCGCCAATGTGAAAGATCAAATGTCCTTCGCGATGCGCATGCACGTTGAAGGGACGATTGAGCTGATAGACGGTCGCGCGGCCAAAATGGCCGTGAAAGGCGGCAAGAGCCCGGCTCATGCATTCCTCCCGCGGATTGTGTCTTATTGTTTTTTATAAGGTTGATCATCCGCGAGAAGAATGCAAGGGCGCGTCCACGAGCGGCCCCAGGGTGGGTGCTTGGAAAATGGGCGGCCGGGACCAAGGAAGCCATCAAGGAGGCCCTCAAGGGCGCCGGCCGCTGGCTGTGTCTCAATACTTCTTGCACTCCGGGATGGTGCGGCCCGGCAGGCCGATCTTGGCGAAGACCGCGGGATCGTAGCCGAGCGTCTGGTTAACGTTCGGAATGACCTTCACGACCTTGCTGAACAAGGCGCCCTTGCCGTCGTCGACGACTTCGGTGACGAAATTTGTGCCGATCGCCTGACGGTTGGAGTCGAGCTTGATTTTCCCATTGGGCGCATCGAGCACGATTGAAGCCAGCGCGGCCTTCAGTTTTGACTGATTGTCGCTGAGATCGCCGTTCACGCTCCTGAGCGCGAGAACCAAAGCCATCGTCGAGTTATAGTAATTGGTTGCAAGCAGCGACGGGCTCGGGAAGCGCTTCTCCGGCGGGAAAGCCGCCTGATAATCCTTCACGAAGGTCTGCCAGGCCGGATCTTCCCAGGTGTCGGCCTGGCCGCTGGCCGCGATCGTGCCGATCAGCGCATTCTTGGCGTTGCCCTTGGCGGACAGGATGGTCTGGTCGACCATGATCGAGCCGCCGAGCAGGTGCGCCTTGCCGCCCGCCTGTTGGTATTGATTGAGGAAGTTGACGGCGTCCGCACCGCCAAGCCCGAGATAGATGGCGTCGACGTCGTCGGGCAGCGCGGCGATGACCGAGGCAAAATCCTTGGTTCCGAGCGGCACCCATTGCCGGCTGGTGATCTGACCGCCGGCACCGCAGAATTCGAGCACGAGCCCGAACACCTGGGTGTAAATGAAAGAATAGTCCTCGCCCACCGTGGCGATCTTCTTGTAGCCCTTGGTCTCATAGGCATATTTGCCCAGGCCGACCTGCCATTGGGCGCCATCCATGTTGTAGCGGAAGAAGTTCGGCGCCGGATCGACGTAGGTGGTTTCCTGCGCGCCTGACGCGGCGTTGACGAAGGTCAATTCCGGGTGGGTCTTGGCGAAATTCTTGACCGCGATCCCTTCGTCGCCTGACAGCGGCGAAAGCAGGACCTGGACCTTGTCCTGCTCGATCAGCTTGCGAACCGCGCGCACCGCGGAGTCCGGTGTCGCGTCAGTCGAGGCGATGACGAATTCGAGCTCCTTGTCGCCGACCTTCTTGCCGAGTTTGTTCATTGCGGTCTGAAAGCCGCGGATGCCGTCCTCGCCGAGCACCGTGTAGGTGCCTTCCAAGGTCGCCGTCACACCAACTTTGATTTTCTCCTGCGCGAAGGCTGCGCCCGACAAATACAGGCTCGCCAGCGCGGCAAGACACAAACTGCCCTTCCACATGGAACTCCTCCTCCGTTCGCGTTTCGTTGACGTTCGTTGCGCGCAGACTTGCACCGGATCGAACATGCTTCGATTCGGTCCCGCGCGTTCGCGGAACGGCGATAGTGCGCATCGCGAGGCCGATACGATGCCCGGTTGCTTGAACGTCAGTCTTCTTTTCCATGATGCGATGCAACGACATGGCGCAAACCGCCATCAATCGGCGTCAAATGGGCTCCGTTCGAGAGTTGAAATGAAGTGAGCGTATGCGGTATCTGATGGGTGCGAGACGATGCGACCAAGATGAGCCAGCAGAACTTACCTATCGCGACCGCGTTTGAAGGTCTCGCGATCGAGGGTGAGCAATTCGCCCGCATCGTGCCGACGGACGATCTGCGCGAGGCCCTTGACGCCTGGATCGCCCGCCGGCCACCTTCAAGGACGATGACCGGCCAAACAGATGTTGGTGACTTGATTGATTGAGCAGATCGTGATTCGGCCTTTCGTCGACGGCGACGCCGCGCGGGTCCGGGAGCTCTTCATCAGGATCAATCGACTGCTCGCTCCGCCGCATCTGAAGGATGATTTCGAACGCTACATCGCCCGGTCGTTGACCGAGGAAATCGACCGGATCGCGGACTATTACCGCGAACGCGGCGGCGGATTCTGGGTTGCAACTGAAGCATCGTGGATCGTCGGGATGTTCGGCCTGGAACCTTCACCCATCGCCGGCTCGATGGAGTTGCGGCGGATGTACGTGGACGTCGAGGCCCGCGGCCGTGGCATCGCGCGCAAGATGCTGGCGTTCGCGGAAGTGGAATGCCGTCACCGCGGCCTGTCTCAGCTCGAACTCAGCACCTCCGAACTGCAGGTCGAAGCATTGTCGCTTTATCGCAATTCCGGATATCAGCAAGTCCGGGAGGAAACCGCGTTGGCTGCGAGCAACAAGACGATCGGCGGTGGAATACGACGCTTTCATTTTATGAAGCGGCTGTAAAATCATCATCTGGCGGACAGAGGTTCGAATCGTTCCTGGCGCGCCACTCTGCGATTTTGTGCGATATTGTGGCCGGGAGACGCGCGAACGGCGCCTCATGCCGCCGATCGTCTGCGCATCGCCTGAGGCTTGAGCCCTCGCTGCCTTGTTGCTATTTTACAGATCGACCGGGAAGGTACGAAGATGAGCAATAAGGCCAAAATGCTGACCGAGCAGGCGCGCGCTCTGCCCCCGCAGGACCGTATCGCGCTGGTTGAGGACGTGCTTGACAGCCTGGACCGTGCTGATCCCGATATCGATCAACTCTGGGCGCGGGAGGCGAGCGATCGACTGGCGGCCTACCGGCGCGGTGATCTTGCCGCCAGGGACCTGCGCGACATCATCGCCAACTACCGGCGGTGACGGTCCGGTTTCTTGAGATCGCCGAGATCGAACTCGATCAAGCGATCCACTGGTACGGAGCGCAGGCGCCTGGCCTGGACAACGCGTTTCTGATTGAGGTCCTATCAGCCGCAGACCGCATCGCGCGCTTTCCTGAGGCTTGGCATCTGCTCGGAGAAGGTATTCGCGCTGCCGTCTCAGTCGGTTCCCGTACGGGCTGATCTACACCGTCGACAACGGCGACATCCTCGTGTTGGCGGTCGCGCACTTGCATCGCCGGCCGGACTATTGGCGCGATAGGCTGAAGAGATGACCCGCCCGCCCGGGGGCAGAGGCGCGAATGGCCCACTCTTGGCACGTCGCGTCGGTCTTGAGATTGCCCGGCATCGCCGCCATTGAAGGATACCCTCACCACGCCGCGAAATCGGGAAGATAGCTTCCCACGAGCGTAGTGCAAAATCGGACGACGTCGCGGGCATTGCCGATTGGAGCGTGTGGCGGGCCACTCCATCATAGCGCCACGGCGAAGCAATAGTGCCCATCTTCATCGGCCGTGGCGCGCCACTTCGGCTACAGCGAAGGCCCGGCCGGTGCGTGCGGCTTCAGGCAGGGTTCACGCAGCCACGCCGTGTCGTCGCGGCTCCCAACCAAAAATATCGAAAACAACCCCATGCAAAGTAGCAGGCGGTCGCCGGCAAGCACGCTTTGGGCCAAGACTTGACACGTCGGGCAAATCAACGGCATTCCTTCATCATCGCACAATCCGTTAAACGCCCGTGGGCCCGCGATGACGCGCCGTTCGGTGTGATTTGGGCGAAAATCCCTACCCATGATTAATCCCTACGCATGATTGAAGTCGCATTGGCTCGTGAAGTTGCGATGGCTCGCCGTAGCGAGCGATCGCCCGCGTGTTGGCGAGCCGCCGCGCTTCCGACGCGCGTGCCGGAGGCACCCGGCTCGACATCAACCGCGATCTCCCAGCCACGCGACGCACAGTAGGCCGTCGCCTGGCGGCGCTGATCCGGGATGGAGAGACCGTTGTCGGCATTCGATCACCCCAAGCGCTAAGCGGGTCGACGATGCCGGGGTGGGGTCGTGTTCGCCGTATTTTTACAGGCTTATGCGCAATCGGACTGAGTGTGGAGTTCGCTTTTGGCGCACCTGATCTTAACCGCAACTTGTCACCGTCGGCATGGAATGCCATCGTTTTGAGGTTTGCGTAATGTTCCGGTCCTTCAACCGGGTCTTCACCCGGATTTCTCTGCTTGCCGTCCTGGCCGTCGCGATGCTGGCTGTGGTCGGTTTCCTGGTGATTCGCGAGGGCCACAGCCGGCTGTTCGAGCAAAAAAAGACCGACACGCGTCACCTGGTTGAAGCCGCTCATACGATCGTCAGTGATTTCGGCAGGCGCGCGAACGCCGGCGAGATGACGCGCGAGGAGGCGCAGACGCAAGCGCTGAAGGTCCTCAACGCGATACGCTACGAAGGCCAAGAGTACGTCTGGGCATATACCTATGGCGGGACGCTGTTGCTGGACCCGCTCAATGTGCTCACGCTGGGGGCGAACCGGCTCGACGCGAAGGACACATTGGGAACTCCGTATGTCCGGCGCATGATCGAGACCGCAAAGAACGGCCGCGGCTACACGACCTACGCCTTCCCCAAGCCGGGGACCACTACGCCGATTCCGAAGATCACCTATGTGATCGGCTACGAGCCGTGGCAATGGGCAATCATGACCGGTACCTTCTATCAAGACATCGACGCGATGCAGTGGGAGCTTACGCAGAAGACCGCGATCTGGCTCGGTGCCGCCGGAGCCGTGCTGCTGCTCGCCGTCTATTTCGTCACCCGATCGATTGTCAGGCCGCTGGGCCGTCTCAGCGGCTCGCTCAAACGCCTGGCCGGCGGCGACATCGATGCCAAGGTTGCCGGCGCGGACCGCAGCGACGAGTTCGGCATCATCGCCCGCGCCGTGGTTGACGTGCGCGAGGCGGAACGGCGCCAGGCGCAGGAGCGCCGGGCGCAGGAGGAGGAGGCGACGCAGAAGATCGCCGCGCAGAACCGGATGTTCGACGTCGCCCTGAACAACATGTCGCACGGTCTCTGCATGTTCGATGCGGAGGAGCGGCTGATCGTACGCAACAATCGCTATCTCGAGATTTTTGGGGTGCCGCCCAGCTTGAGCGAACCGGGTTGCACCCTGCGCGAACTCCTGGAGGTTCTCCGCGCCCGCGGCGTAACGAACGGGGACCACGGCGGATTCATCGCCGATCTGCGTGCGGCGATCGCACGAGGCAAGAGCTTCCGGAGCGACATTGAGTTGAACGACGGACGGATCGTGCACATCTCAAACGAGCCGATGCCTGACGGCGGATGGGTCGCCACCCACGAGGACGTGACCGAGCGGCTTCGGCACGAAGAGCATGTCAGCCACATGGCGCGACACGACGCCCTGACCGGGCTGTCCAATCGTCTGCACTTCCGCGAGCGCACCGAAGAAGCTTTGCCGCTGTTGAGACGCGGCGAGAACGCTGCCATTTTGTGCATCGACCTTGATCATTTCAAAGAGGTCAACGATACGCTTGGGCACCCATCCGGGGACAAGCTGCTGACGCTGGTTGCCGATCGTCTGCGGAAGAACGTGCGCGAAACCGATAGTCTCGCGCGTCTCGGCGGCGACGAGTTCGCTATCGTCCAGACCGCGTGGAAAATGCCGGAGGAAGTCGCCGTGCTGGCGGGGCGCATCGTGGAGGTGCTCGGCGAGCCCTATGAGGTCGACGGCCAAGAGGTTGTGGTCGGCGCGAGCATCGGCATCGCCATCGCGCCGGGCGACGGCCTTGATCCAGATCAGCTGCTCAAGCACGCCGACATGGCGCTCTACCGGGCGAAGTCGGATGGACGCGGCATGTACCGTTTCTTCGAAGCCGAGATGGATGCCCGGCTCCAGGCCCTTCGCAAGTTGGAAAGGGAGCTACGGAAGGCGCTGGCACAGGGAGAATTCGAGGTCTACTACCAGCCGATCATCAACCTGACGGACAATCAGGTCACCGCGTTTGAGGCATTGGTCCGCTGGAATCATCCGGAGCGTGGGCTTGTCATGCCCGACGACTTCGTCCCGTTGGCCGAGGACATCGGGCTGATCGGAGCCATCGGCGAATGGGTGTTGCGTCAGGCATGTGCCGAGGCCGCGACATGGCCACGGAGCATTCGTGTGGCGGTCAACGTCTCGGCGTCGCAGTTCCGAAAGCGGTTCGTCTCGACGGTCGTGCAGGCGCTCGCTGCGGCAGGGCTGCATGCGAGCCGCCTCGATCTCGAGATCACCGAATCGGTGCTGCTGCAGAACAACGAGACGACCATGACTATGTTGCGCCAGCTCCACGACATCGGCGTGCGCATCTCGATGGACGACTTTGGCACAGGTTATTCCAGCCTGAGCAGTCTGCATAGCTTTCCGTTCGACAAGATCAAGATCGACCGCTCGTTCGTCACCGATCAGGAGGCAAGCGCCGACAGCGGGGCGATCGTGCGGGCGATCGCGGGGCTCGCAAGCAGCCTGGGCATGAAGTCGACGGCGGAAGGTGTGGAGACCCGCGAGCAGCTGGATTGGCTGCGATCCGAGGGGTGCACCGAACTGCAGGGATATTACTTCAGTAAGCCGCGGCCGGCCAAGGACCTCGCCGTCCTGATCTCGGAGGTCGAGGGGCAACTCGCCGCCTAGACAGTATTAATACACGCGACGGGCGCCGCTTTCGCGGTGACTCCGGGATGAGGATGGCGCTGGTTTGGAGTGGTGAATCGCGGGCCGTCGCAGTCCCGGCTTCCGCGGCGTGCCGCAGGCTGCCGCATCATGGCGCGATAGCGAACGAGTATTGCCACCTTCATCGGCCGTGGCGCGCCATTCTCGAAATGATTGGCGCCTTTTCCACCTATCGCCGTTCGCATCTTCCAAAATGAAAACAGAGGTGGCCGGAGGTGCTGATCAGCCTTGCAGCCAGATCGTCACAATCTGTTCGCTGGCATGGATGTCCATCATCTCAAGCACGGTTGCGCCGGCATTGGCGAAGGCATGCGGCGTATCTGGCGGCACCACCACGATGTCGCCCGCCTTAGCTTCAATGCGCTGGTCGCCAGCGGTGAAGGCAGCGTGTCCCCGCCGCACGACGAAGGTCTCCGAATATGGATGCGTATGAAGTTTCGGCCCGGGCATCCCTGGCTCGAGCCAGGCGAAGATGATGCTCACGGCGGAACCATAGCCGTGTCCTTCGAACTCCCCTTTCCACACGGCGGGATCGTCGGTCCAATGAATCGGTTCGCTCATGTGCTCCTCCTATCCCCTCCGATCGATGTTGTTCCCGGCTGGCCCCGTTGAGGACCGGCCGCGGCTTTGCGCGGCCGGCGTCATCGATGCGAGGGCCTCAGTCGCCAGACGGGATCGCCGAAGGATCCATCCACATGGCTTCCCAGACATGGCCGTCGGGATCGCCGAGATTGCGGTTGTACAGGAAGCCGAGATCCTGTTTCGGATTGATGTCGGCGGCTCCGCCATGCGTCGCCGCCGCATCGTTCATCCGGTCGACGGCCTCCCGGCTGTCGCAAGAGATCGCCAGCATGACTTCGCTCGAACTTGCGGGCGGGATCGGCCGGCTGGTGAAGCCGCGCCATTTGGCGTGCGTAAGGAGCATGACGTTGATCGCCTCGCTCCACACCATGCAGGCCGAGTTCTCGTCGCTGAACTGCGCATTGTTGGTGAATCCCAGGGCCTCGTAGAAAGCCTTGGAGCGCGCCAGGTCGGTCGTCGGCAGATTTACAAAGATCATCTTTGTCATCGTAGGTCTCCTCTGTTGCGGCGAGACATGACCCATCGCGGGGCTGACATCGGCCGCTCGAAAGCCCCGCCATGACCGTCACGGCGGTTGCCTGTCCGCTAGGGGTAGAGACATCCCGGCGCGGAAGAATTGATGTTTGGTAAGAAATCGCGTCAGCGTCTGTTTGGCCGTCGAAAAGCTATCGTCCTGCGGAGGCGGCTCAGACTTTCCGGGGTGACGCCAAGCCAGGCAGCGATATGATGCTGCTTCAAACGCTTGTGCAGCTGCGGCTCCTTGCGTATGAAATCGAGATAACGCTGCATCGCATCGTCATGCCGGAAGGAGATCTCTCCCGGTTCCTTCTCGACGATCCAATGGCTCTCGATGTAGCTGATGTAGAACGCTGCGATGTCGGGAAATTCGCTGACAAGGGCCTTGAACGCCGCGAATTCGTACTCGAGGACGGCGCTGTCCTCAATGGCGGTGATCGTGAAAAGGCTAGGCTCGCCCCGCAACATCGCACTGACCGAAGCGGCAATGCGGTTCTCGGGGAAAAAATACTTGATGACCATGTCGCCATCGCGGCCGACATAGTGCTGGCAGAATAGACCTTCGACGACAAAGGCGTAGGTGGTCGGTATGTCACCCGCCCGAATGAAGGGCTCGTCCTTGCGATACTGCCGCGGTCGCAAGAGCGATGCCCAGGCCTGCTCAGCTTTCGCCGACAGGTCGGCATAGGTTCGAATTTTTGCGAAGAAGGCTTCTGTGGTCATTCATCGAACCTGAAAGATCGCAATGGCATTCGGCTGGATCATAACCCCGCTTTTGAGTATATTCGCGAGCCCGCACGCCATTGTTGAAGTGCGTGGCGGATGCGAGTTCGAGGGCGAGCCGCTCCGCCGTTGGCCCATCGCGCCAGTCCTGCGATGGTCGAAAAAGGGCTGGTTTCGAAGGATAACCGGACCATCCGCGAAATCGGAAAAGACAGCGCCCATGAGGCGAAGCGCAGGATCGCACATCGTCGCAGAATTTCCAATCGGAGCGCTTGCTAGGTCGCGGCATCATAGTGCTACGGCGAACGCGTAGTGCCCATCTGCATCGGCCATGGCGCGCCAGTCCCGGGATCTGCTATCGTTGCGACCAATTCGCCCTCATCCATACCCGGCATCCCCCATTCATGACCGTACCCTCCGTCACGCCGTCGCAAGTCCGCATCAAGCTGCTGCTGCGCGATGAAATCGCCCTTCTCGATGTGCGGCACGAGGCCGCCTATGCCACCGGCCATCCACTGTTCGCCGCCAACATGGCGCTCGAGCGTATCACGCTCGAAGCCGCTGGCAGACTGCCTCGCAAGGACGCGCCGATCGTCGTCTACGACGCCGGCGAAGGCCTGGTGCCGCAGGCGATCGATCGCCTTGATGCATTGGGGTACACGGACGTTCGCGAACTCGCCGGCGGGCTCGAGGCCTGGCGGGCGGCGGGCTTTGAGCTGTTTGGTGACGTGAATTCCTACGCCAAGGCCTTTGGCGAACTGGTCGAGTCGCGCCGGCACACGCCCTCGCTGCCGGCAGATGCGGTCGCCGCGCTGATTGCGCGCAAAGCCAATGTTGCCGTGCTCGATGTCAGGCGGTTCGACGAATATGCGACCATGAACATTCCCGGCTCGGTCAGCGTGCCCGGCGCGGAGCTGGTGCTGCGCGCGGGCCGCATTGCGCCGGACCCCGAGACCACGATCATCGTCAATTGCGCCGGTCGCACCCGATCGATCATCGGCACCCAGTCGCTGATCAATGCCGGTGTCGGCAACAAGGTGTTCGCGCTTCGCAATGGAACGATCGGCTGGACTCTGGCGCGGCAGGATCTCGAGCATGGCGCCGACCGGCGCGGCGAGGTCGGCCTTTTCGCAGGCGCAGAGACCAACGCCCGCGACGTTGCCTATCGCGCTGGCGTTCGCCATCTCGGCCCGGAGGACGCCATCGCGCTGCAGGCGCAGAGCAGCCGCACGCTCTATCGCTTTGACGTTCGCACGGCCGAAGACTATGCGGCCGGTCACATCGCGGGCTTTTCCCACTATCCGGGAGGCCAACTGGTCCAGGAGATCGACATGGCGGCGCCGGTGCGCGGCGCGCGCATCCTGCTCAGCGATGACAGGGGCGTTCGCGCCGACATGACTGCGTCCTGGCTCGCGCAGATGGGATGGGAAGCCTACGTGCTCGATGGCGGTTATGATCGCGGGCTCGAACTGGGGCCGCCGAAGCTCTTGCCAAAACCTGATCCGTCGCACCGCTACCGGCGTCCCTACGAGGGCACCGATATCGATCCGGCTGCGATGCAGGCCTATCTCGATTGGGAATACGGTCTCGTCGAACAGCTCAGGCGCGACGCCACCCATGGCTTCTTCGTGATTTGAAACGTCCGGCTGGCGGCCATTGGCCGCCGATGCAACGCTTTCAGGGCTGATGCCGCCGCGTGATCGCGGCCTGCGCGGCCTGCGCATAGAGGCTCGAGATCAGGTCCAGGTGGATGCTCGCGGTCTCGGACTTTGCCGCCCAGCCGTCCAGCGCCTCCAGCATCGGCGGCATCGTCGCGGCGCGCAGCGCGGCGTAGGCTTCGGTGACCGAGCGTCCGGTCGCGGTCGCCCGGTAGCGCGTTTCCTTGCGCGATGAGCCGCCTTCGGTCTCGATCAGCCCGGCTCGAAGCAGCTTGCGCGCGGCGTATTGCAGATTGGGGACATCGACCCGGTTGAGCAACTGCCCGACCTCGGACAGCCGCTTCGGCTCGTCGCCCATCCGCACCACGTTGAGCACGGCGACGTCGTCGCCGGTGAGCGGCACGTCGCAGACGGCTGCAAGGCACGCCGCCTTCCAGCGATAATAGGCCTGCGCCAGCCGCTCCAGGCAGAATTCGAAATCGGATAGACGCCGCTCCGTTTCGGTGCGCGCCAGATGCCAGGATCCTGGCCGTTCGGTGACATCAGGTTGATCTTTCGGCTTTGCGGCATCGCCGGTTCGCTTCAGCGCGGCCTTTCGGGTGTTCTTCAAAACGGTCTCCTGATGTCGTGCGCTCACGGCGTAGGCAAGCTTTGCTCAATCTCTGCTATTTACATCTGCGAATCTTACATTAAAAGTTCAAGTAAGAAAACACGATGAAGCGGCGGCATCAGGGACGCCGCGGCGCCGGGCGTCGGCCTGGTGCGTTCTAAGGCGGAGGTCGGCACAATGGCGGGACAATGGATCGACATCGCAGCCGCCGATGGCGGCACCTTCAAGGGATACCTGACCATTCCGGCCTCGGGATCGGGCCCCGGCATCCTGCTCCTGCAGGAGATCTTCGGGGTCAATTCCTCGATGCGCGAGGTCGCAGACTATTATGCCGAAGAAGGTTATGTCGTTCTGGCGCCGGACCTGTTCTGGCGCCTGGAGCCCGGCATTGAGCTCGGCTATTCCGAGGCCGACTTCAACAAGGCGTTCGGCTATTATCAGCGCTTCGACGCCAACCAGTCGATCAAGGATGCCGCCGACGCGCTAAAAGTCTTGCGCGCGCGCCCTGAATGCGTCGGCAAGGTCGGCGCGCTCGGCTTCTGCCTCGGCGGCAAGCTCGCCTATCTCACGGCAGCGCGCACCGACGTCGACTGCGCCGTCAGCTATTATGGGGTCGGCATCGAGGCCGATCTTGGCGAGGCCGCAAACATCAAGGGTCCGATGGTGTTTCATGTCGCCGAGCTCGACCGCTTCTCGCCCGCGGAAGCGCGCGAGCAGATCAAGGCCGCGTTTGCCAAGCGTCCCGACGTCGAGTTTTACCTGTATCCCGGCTGCGACCACGCCTTCGCGGCGCCCGAGCGCGCGAGCTTCAACAAGCCGGCGACCCTGATGGCGCATTCGCGCTCGATCGCGCTGTTCCGGAAAGTGCTGGGCCCGCATTACGACCTGTCGTCGCTGTGGGACCGTCATACCGAATTGGAATTCGGCACCCGCTCGGCCGAGGCGACCATGGGAACCATGGTCGCTGAGCCCTATGTCAACCACATCCCGACCATGACCGGCGGCGTCGGCTATCGCGACCTCCTGCGCTTCTACGCCAACCATTTCATTCCGAAGACGCCGCAAGACACCAAGCTGATCCCGATCTCGCGCACCATCGGCGCCGATCGTGTCGTCGACGAGATGCTGTTCTGCTTTACCCATGACATCGAGATCGACTGGATGCTGCCCGGCGTCAAGCCGACCGGCAAGTATGTGGAGATACCACTGGTCGCCATCGTCCGCTTTCGCGGCGACAAGCTCTACAACGAGCACATCTACTGGGATCAGGCGTCGGTGCTGGTGCAGGTCGGGCTGCTCGATCCGGCCGTGCTGCCGGTTGCCGGCGTGGCGACGGCAAAGAAGCTCGTCGACGAGACGCTGCCGTCGAATACGCTGATGGCGCGCTGGTCGGAGAGCGCGCCGCGGGCCGCCGAATAGTCATAATTCAGTCGACGGCGCCGGCTCCCGGCGCCGTTCTCGCATAGGGAGTAAGGATCATGGTGTCGTCCGTGCTGTCTCGCCGTCGCGTCCTTCAACTGGCGGGCGCTGCCGCCCTGCCGCTGTCGTCAGCTTTGCCCGGCGCTGGCGCGCAAGCCGCAGGCGCGGCTACGCTGACCATCGCCTACAATGTCAATCTGCCGTCGTTCGATCCGACCGTCGGCACGTCGGCGGTCAATCCGACCATCCAGTCGATCTATCAGGCGGTGTTCGATCCCTATATCGGCCAGGCGCCGGATCTGTCGTTCAAGCCCGGCCTGTTGACGAAATGGGGCTGGAACGCCGACCGCACCAAGATCACGCTGGAATTGCGCAAGGGCGCAACCTGGCACGATGGCTCGCCGGTGACGCCCGAGGACATCGTCTGGTCGCTCACGCGCGCCGCCGATCCAAAAGGCGGCAATCCCATCCAGTTCGTCTGGGCCAAGGTCGGTAACTACAAGATCGACGGCAACACCATCACCGGCGACGTCGTGGAGTTCGAGCCGACCCTGTTCAAGTGGATGGCGTTCCTGACCGGCTATGTGCTGCCGAAGGCCTATTACGAAAAGGTTGGCGCGGAAGGTTTCGAGAAGGCGCCGATCGGCTCGGGTCCCTACAAGGTCGACGCCTTCGAGCGCAACGCCTTCCTCAGGCTCAAGGCGCACCCGGGCTATTGGGGTCCCAAGCCCGCCTTCGAGACCGTGGTGTTCAAGTTCGTCACCGATCCGACCAGCCGCGTCGCCGAGATGGAATCCGGCGGATCGGACGTCACCTTCGAGATTCCATATGAGGAATTCGATCGCCTGAAGGGTAAGCCGGGACTGGCAGGCCTTACCAAGCCGGTGTCCGATATCGCGATGATCTTCATCACCGACATCGATCCGATGCTCGATCGCAACGTCCGTCTCGCCGCCAACCACGCGATCGACAAGAAGGCGATCGTCGAGCGGCTCCTGAAGGGCTACGGCGTTCCGATCGCAACCCTTGAAGCGCCGGGCTATGCCGCCTTCGATCCCTCGATCAAAGTGTCGTACGATCCGGAGCTCGCAAAAAGCCTGCTGGCCAAGAGCGGCTTCTCGCCGGACAAGCCGGTCAAGTTCACGATCCAGACCACGCGCGGCTTCAAGCCGAAGGACTACGAGATGATCCAGGCGATCGTCGGGATGTGGCGCAAGGTCGGGATCGATGCCACCATCGAAGTCTACGAGATCGCGCAACATTTCGAACTGCGCGCGCGCCACGCGCTGGCGCCGGCCGCTTTCTACAATTGGGGCAACGCGATCGGTGATCCCTCCACCTCCACCGGCTTTGCGATGTTCGGCCCCTCGCCGCATTGCGCCTGGAAGGGCAAGGATCTGGTCGAGCGCATCGGCCCGTTGTGGGGGGAAAAGGACGAAGCCAAGCGGATCGCTGGCTGGAAGGCTGTCGACAAATATATCGCCGAGGAGGGTGAGGTGATTCCGCTGTTCCAGTTCGTGCAGCCGATCATTCATAAAAAGAGCGTGAAGGTCGTGGCGCAATCCAACGGCATGATTCTTCCGCAACTGATCACCCCGGCTTAAGCCCGCAACACAGAGCGGTCCGACGATGCGCTGGGGCGAGATCATCAGGCGACTCGTCCTCATTCCGCCCACGCTGGTCGGCGTCGCGGTGATCGTCTTCGTGCTCTTGCGCGTGGTGCCCGGCGATCCCATCGCCATGATGATCCCGCCGGGCGCGTCAGCCGACGACATCGGGCGGCTGCGGGCGTTCTACGGGCTCGATCAGCCGATCCTGCAGCAGTTCGTGACCTGGTTCTTTCAAGCCCTCAGCGGCAATTTCGGACGCTCGATCAGCGTGCACCAAAGCGTGTTCGATCTGGTGCTGGCGCGGTTGCCGGCAACGCTGGAGCTGGCACTGCTGGCGTCGCTGATCGCGGTGGGGTCGGGAACGATCGTGGCCCTGATCGGCATCCAGCTGCGCGGCCGACGCTCGGAATGGCTGGTCGACGCCGGAGTCGGTGTCTTCCTGGCCATTCCCGACTTTCTCTGGGCCCTGATCCTGCTGCTGCTGTTCGGGGTGTTGATCCCGTGGCTGCCGATTTCGGGCCGCATCGATCCCGAGATCGACGTCAGCTTTCACAGCAATTTCTATCTGCTCGAAAGCCTGCTGACGGGGCGCCTCGACATCGTCGGTGCGCTGCTGCGACATATGATCCTGCCGGCCGTGGCGCTGGCGCTGCCGTTCGCTGCCCTGGTGGCGCGGATCCTGAAAGCTTCGCTGGCGGAGGCGGAGGACCAGGATTACGCGCAGATCGCCCGCGCCCGCGGCTTTTCGCGGCCAAAAATCCTGCTCTCCGAGGTGTTTCCCAACGCGCTGATCCCAACGGTTGCGCTCGGCGGCGTTCAGATAACGCTCTTGCTCGGCGGCACCGTGCTGGTCGAGCGCATCTTCTCCTATGAGGGGATCGGCAACATGGCGATCGACGCGGTGATCAACCGCGACTTTCCCCTGATCCAGGGCCTGGTCCTGACCTTTGCCGTGCTTTTCATCGCGCTCAATCTCGCCGTCGACGTCGTGGTGACGCTGCTCGATCCGAGGTTGCGCCATGGCTGATATCGCGCTCGATAGCGCGCTCACACCTCCGTCGCGATGGACCGCCGCATTGCGGCGCGGCGGATCGCGGCTCTGGGTCGGAGCTGCGCTCGTGGGCCTGCTCCTCCTGGTCGCATTGCTGGCGCCGCTGATCGCGCCGCACGATCCGCTCGAGCAGGATCTGATGTCGGCGCAATTGCCGCCGGCCTGGGCCAGCGGCGGCGAGCCGGCCTATGTCCTCGGCACCGACAGTCTCGGCCGCTGCGTGTTGTCGCGGCTGATCTATTCGGCGCGCACGGCCGTGGCGGTGGCGCTGATCGCGGCGACGTTGGCGGCAATGATCGGGATCACGCTGGGCCTGATCGCCGGCAGTTTCGGCGGTTGGGTCGATCAGCTCACCTCGCGGCTGATCGATGTCTGGATGGCGTTTCCGCCGGTGCTGCTGTCGATCGTGCTGGCGGCGCTGATCGGCGCCGGGCTGACCTCGGTGATCGTGGCCATCGTGGTCGTCGACTGGACCCGCTTTGCCCGCGTGGTGCGGGCCGAAACCATGGTGCAGTTGAAGCGGGACTATGCCGCCGCGGCGCGCGTCCTCGGGCTCGGCCGCGCCGATATCCTGCGGCTCGAAATTCTCCCCAACCTCGTTCCGCTGGTGGTCACGCTCTTGGCAGTCGAGATGGGGATTGCGATTCTGGTGGAAGTGATCCTGTCCTTTGTCGGCATTTCGGTCGCCGGCGACACCCCGACCTGGGGCGGCATGATCGCCGAGGGACGCCAGATCGTCTATCAGGCGCCGTGGATCATGGCGCTGCCGATCGGCTGCATCATCGCGAGCGTGATCGGGTTCAATCTGCTCGGTGACGGCCTGCGTTTGCTGCTCGACCCGGTGCAGCGACGATGACCGCGGTCCTCACCGTCCACGATTTGCATGTCGCGATCGGCCGTGGCGGCGGAGCGACCAACGTGCTGCGCGGCGCCGGCCTGGAGGTCGAGACCGGCGAGGTGAGAGGATTGGTCGGCGAGTCCGGCGCCGGCAAGTCGATGCTGGGGCGCGCCGTGCTCGGGCTGTTGCCAGCCAACGCGGCGATTACCGCGGGCCAGATCACCTTCAAGGGACGCGATCTCCTCGCCATGCGCGAGCCGGAGCGGCGCGGTCTGCTCGGCCGCAGCATCGCCCTGATTCCGCAGGACCCGATGACCTCGCTCAATCCGGTGAAGCGCGTCGGTGCGCAGATCGCGGGCCTGCTGCGACATCACCTTGGGCTCTCGAACCGTGATGCGCTGGAGCGCGCCACCGAGCTGCTCGCCGAGGTCGCGATCCGCGAGCCGCGGCGGGTGCTCGGACTCTACCCGCACGAGATCTCGGGCGGGATGCGGCAGCGCGTGCTGATCGCGATGGCGTTCGCCTGCGATCCCGCTCTGGTGATCGCGGATGAGCCGACCACGGCGCTCGACGTCACGGTGCAGCGCCAGGTGCTGCAGCTGGTCGAGCGCCTGCGGCAGAGCCACGGCGCGGCGGTTCTGTTCGTCACCCACGATCTCGGCGTGGTGGCAAAGATCTGCCGCACCATGACCGTGCTGCATGCCGGGCGCGTGCTCGAAGAGGGCGAGACGGCCGACGTGCTGACGCGGCCGCGCCATCCCTATACGCGGGCGCTGCTGGCGGCGACGCCGCGCGCCGATCGGCCGGCCGAGGCGCTGCGTCCGGTGCCGCCGGCCTTGATCGAAAGCCTGTGGGCCGAAGCGCATCGGCTCGACGCGTTGAGCATGGCGAGGCGGGCATGACCGATATCCTGCTCCGAACCGGCCGCCTCGGCTTCGCCTATCCGGAACACGGCGGGCTGTTTCGCGCGTCCACGCCGCGCGAGGTGATCAAGGACATCGATCTCGCGGTGCCGCGCGGCGCCGTGCTTGGCCTGGTCGGCGAGTCCGGCTCCGGCAAGACCACGCTGGGCCGGCTGCTGGTGCGGCTGCTCACGCCTACATCCGGCGGCATCCAGTTCGACGGCGTCGAGATCGGCGCGATCGGCGAGGCCGAGATGCGCCCCTTGCGCGCGCGCATCCAGATGATCTTCCAGGATCCGCAATCGTCGCTGAATCCGAGGTTGCGGCTCGCGGTCACCTTGACCCGTCCGCTCCAGGTGTTTGGACGCCTGAAAGGACGGCGGGACCAGCGCGACCGGGCCGCCGCACTTCTGGATCTCGTTGGCCTGCCGACAGGGTTCGTCGACCGCTATCCGCACGAGCTGTCGGGCGGCCAGCGCCAGCGTGCGGGAATCGCCCGCGCCCTGGCGCTGGAGCCGGACTTCATCGTCGCCGACGAGATCGTATCGGGCCTAGACGTGTCGACCCAGGCGCATATCCTCTTGCTGCTCAGGGAGCTGCGCGCGAGGCTTGGTCTCACCATGGTCTTCATCAGCCACGATCTGTCGGTCGTCCGCGTGCTCTGCGACGATGTCGCGATCCTCAATCATGGCGAGGTCGTCGAATACGGCCCGGTCGGGCGGATCTTCAACTCCCCGCAGCATGCCTATACGCGCCAGCTGCTCTCGGCCATTCCACTGCCCGACGTCGAGCCGGGCTGGCTGGACGAGTCCAGCCCGATTGTCACCTCCCACAGCCAAGGATCAGCCGCATGACCGAGATCATCAAGGGTTCAGTCGTTCTCATCACCGGCGCCACCGGCGCGATCGCCACCGCGCTGGTAGCGGCGTTGACCGCGCGCGGTGCCGCCAAGATCTACGCGGCCGCGCGGGACATTTCGCAGCTCGGCGCTTCGCCGCAATTGGTGCCGATCAAGATGGATGTCACCAGCGACGATGACGTTGCCAGGGCGGCAGCTCTTGCGACCGACGTCACGCTGTTGATCAACAATGCCGGCATCAACCACAACACCGCGTTCATGCTGGCGCCGGATCTTGCGATCGCGCGCGAGGAGATCGAGGCCAATTATCTGGCGCCATTGCGGGTGACGCGGGCCTTCGCGCCCGCGCTGATCAAGAACCACGGCGCCGTGCTCAACATCCTGACCATCCTGGCGCGGGTCAACCTGCCGATCATGGGCTCCTATTGCGCCTCCAAGGCGGCGGCGCTCAGCCTGACGCAGGGCTTGCGCGGCGAACTGGTGCCGAAAGGAGTCCGCGTCGCCGGCGCGCTGCCCGGCGCCGTCGATACCCGGATGACCGCGGGACTGCCGATTCCGAAAATGGCGCCGGCCGACGCCGCGGCCGAGATCCTCGATGGATTCGAGGCCGGCGACGAAGAGATCTATGTCGGCGAGATGGCGCGCGGTCTCGCCCAGGGCCTGGCCGCTGATCCGAAGGCCGTCGAACGCCAACTGGCGTCGCCGGGCGGCTGAAATTCCCAAAAAACCACGAACCAAAGGAGCGACCATGTCAACGTCCAGAGCCTTGTTCGCCTTCGCTGCGCTTGTGATCGGCGCGTCGCCATTGCCGGTCGCGGCCGACTCCATTCCCGGTCTGCGCGGCCACGACCACACCGGCATCACCGTGCCGGACGTGAAGGCGGCCATCGCCTTCTTCACCGACGTGATCGGGTGCACGCATCCGCTGACGTTCGGGCCGTTCTCGGACGACAAGGGGACGTTCATGCAGGACGTCGTCAACGTCAACCCGCGCGCCGTCATCGACGAGATCAGCCTGGTCCGTTGCGGCTATGGTTCGAACATCGAGCTGTTCCAGTATGAATCGCCCGACCAGGCCAAGACCTTGCCGAAGAACAGCGATATCGGCGGGCATCATATCGCGCTCTACGTCGACGACATAGACAAGGCGGCCGCCTATCTGAAGGAAAAGAACGTCAGGACGCTGCAGGGGCCGATCCCGATCAAGGAGGGGCCGGCGGCCGGACAGTCGATCCTGTATTTCTTCGCGCCCTGGGGCCTGCAGATGGAGTTGATCAGCTACCCCAAGGGAATGGCCTACGAGAAGGACGCGAAGTCGCTGCTGTGGTCGACGACCGAGCCGATGAAATGACACGTTGACGCGGTCATATCAGATCAACGACGCCGCGATGCGGAGGGCCCGAACCCGCATCGCCCCTGCCCGGATGCCGCGTCGGACACCATGGCCCTTTCAGATAGCGCTGCGGCGCACCGTGTCGGCCTCAACGGACGGCTCCCCAGGAACGCGACCTACTTGGCCCGATCGTCAGCAATTCCGCTCAACTTGTCGGAACCCGGACGCGCGTCAGGAGCGCGGCGAGCAGCAGGAGGCCTATCCCGACGTCGATCGAACAATCGGCGAGGTTGAAGACCCAAACGAACCCAAGCTTCGACGCGTTGAAGAAGTCGATCACCGCGCCAGAACGGATACGGTCGAGGGCGTTGCCGATGGCTCCTGCGATGATGAAGGCAAGCCCAGCCGTGCTTGCGCGCGACATCGAGCGCCGAACCACAACCCCAGCAAGAATGGCCGCGATGGCAAGGTTCAGCGCGGCGAGACCCCAGCGGGTAAGCTCTCCGGATACAGGGACGAGGCCAAACGCGTTGCTGCGATTGAACATGAGGGTAAGGTCGACGGGCCCCGGCAGGACGACGGTCGTACCAACCTGTCGAAGCGCGGCGAGCGCCCATTGCTTCGACAATTGGTCAAGGCCGAGTACCACCGCCACGACCGACAACGCGATCACGCGAGGATTTTGGTAGCCACTCACGAGCGAGACCTCATAGCGCGCGGCGTGTCTGATCAGTTTTGTCCAACGACAAACGAAGGCATACTACCTAAAGGGGCCCCCGCATATTGGCAAGCCCATGATTTTGTTGCGGCTTTGAGATTTGATGGTGGTCGATCGAACGTGCCGCCTACGCTGCACGTCAAACCGGCAGCAGACGAGATATCTGACGAAAACTCGGATCGGCCATAACGCAAGCGTCACGCACGGGCTTTAACGGACATCGAAGACGCTGAGCAGCACCTGCCCTCGACGGGGCCGGGCAGTCAGAGCAGCGCGCAGCCCGATCGGCTGCAAGCCTGGGAGATGAAGTATGGACACCAATATCTTGATCCAGCCGGCCCTGTGGGCCGCAGCCGTCGCCGCGGTTCTGATCCTGCTGCGTGTGGCCAATATCTTCCGCTACATCCCCAACAATCAGGTCGGCATCGTCGAAAAGCTGTGGACCACGAAAGGTTCGATCAAAGGCGGATTCATCGCGCTGCACGGCGAGGCCGGATACGAGCCCGAAGTGTTGCGCGGCGGCCTGCACCTGTTTTTCCCTTTCATGTATCGCATCCACAAATCGGATCTGGTCACGGTTGGCCAGGGCAAGATCGCCTATGTGTTCGCCCGCGACGGCGAGCCGCTTGGGGCGTCGCAGGTGCTTGGCGCCAACGACACCGACGACAAGTCGGATTTCCAGGACGCCCGGAAATTTCTGCTCGGCGCCGGCCAGAAGGGGCCGCAACGAAAAGTGCTGCGCGAGGGCACTTATGCGATCAACACCACGCAGTTTGCCATCATCACGGATGAACGCGTCTACGGTCACGCTCTGAGTGGGCAGGAGCGTGCCGTTCTCGACGGCATGCAACTCACCATCTCCGAACGATGGGGGTTTACGCCGGTGATCCTCGCTGCCGATCACGACCTGGTCGGGATCGTGACCGTGCATGACGGCCCGTCGCTGCCTCCCGGCGAAATCATCGCGCCGGAGGTCGGCACCGACTTGCGCACCGACGCGACGTTTCACAACAATTTTCAGGAGCCCGAGAAATTCCTCAAAGCCGGCGGCTATCGTGGACGCCAGCTGCAGATCATCGTCGAGGGCACCTGGTACATCAACCGCCTGTTTGCCACGGTCGAGGCGGTGCCGAAATCGGTGATCCCGGTCGGCAATGTCGGCGTCGTCATTTTTTATACCGGACCACAGACGGCCGATGTCTCCGGCGACCAATACCGTCATGGCGAGCTTGTCCTGAACGGCAGCCGCGGCGTCTGGCGAGACCCGCTGTTGCCCGGGAAATACGCCTTCAATACCTATGCGGGAAAAATCGAGATCATCCCCACCGTCAATTTCATTCTCAAATGGGTGCGTGGCGAAGTCGGCGCCATGAAGCTCGACGAGAACCTGTCGGAGATATCGCTGATCACCAAGGACGCGTTCGAGCCGACCTTGCCGCTCTCCGTGGTGATGCATATCGACTACAAGAAAGCGCCGATGATCATCCAGCGCTTCGGCGATGTGAAGAAGCTGGTCGAGCAGACGCTCGACCCGATGGTCAGCGCATTCTTCAAGAACATCGCGCAGAAAATGACATTGATCGAGCTGCTGCAGAACCGGGCGTTGATCCAGGAACAGTCGGCGGCCGAGATGAAGGCAAAATTCGAGGCCTATTCGCTCGAACTGCAGGAAGTGCTGATCGGCACGCCGCGGGCTGCCGCGGGCGATCAGACCATCGAGACCATCCTGATCCAGTTGCGCTCGCGCCAGATTGCCCGCGAGCAGGTCGAGACCTATCAGGAACAGGAAAAGGCCGCGATTCAGGAGCGCACGCTCAACGAGGCCAGGGCGACGGCGGCCGCGCAGTCGGCGCTGACGCAGTCGCTGATTCAGGTCAAGGTCAACGAGAACGAGGGCGCTGCAGCGCTGGCCCGCGCGCAAAAGGATGCGGAAACCCGCAAGGTGACCGCGGCCGCCGTCGGCGAGCAGTCGCGCCTGGAAGGACAGGGCGAAGCCGACCGGGCGTTGGCGGTCGGCACCGCAAATGCGCAGGCCACCAAGCTGTCCGTCGATGCCTATGGCGGTCCCGAATTCCGGCTGGCGGAGCAGAATTTCGCGAAATTCGCCGAAGCCCTGACCAGGATCAATCAGCCCCTGGTGCCGCAGTTCCTGATGTCCGGCATGCAGGGGCAGGAAGGCAGCAGCGCGGGCCTGATCCCGACCGCGATGCTGAGCTCGATGTTCGGCCGGATGATGCCCGATGCATTGGAGAAGCTGAAGGACGAGGCGCCGAAGCCGGCGCGCAAGCCCAACGGCCCGTGAGTGCACGCCGGACAATGCTGCGGTGACGAAGGCCGATCGCTCCGCCTTTGTCAGCGCTCCCGGGGATCAATTGAAAGACCTGAACCCCCTGTACCCTTTTGGAGTTCGTAAAGCAGTCTTTGGTGAGACTGGTCGAACGGGCCGACCCGCCGGGAGCAACCAAGAGCCCCTGTGCCTTGAGCACCTGGTGAGGACCTGTTCCCCGGCGGGGC
>Ga0307508_10000349_pt1 | contig 56002 bp, 42 predicted proteins | sample 9_EM_MG_FD_203089 | JGI IMG/M metagenome (GOLD analysis project Ga0307508, IMG submission 203089) | Populus trichocarpa ectomycorrhiza microbial communities from riparian zone in the Pacific Northwest, United States - 9_EM | ecosystem: Host-associated > Plants > Roots > Unclassified | place... | reverse complement strand
CGGCCTGGATGGCGGCGTTCAGCGCGAGCACGTTGGTCTGTTCGGTAATGTCCGAGATCAGCTCGGTGATTTCGCCGATCTCTTGTGACGATTCGCCGAGGCGCTTGATGCGCTTGGAGGTTTCCTGAATCTGGTCGCGGATCGAGTTCATGCCGCCGATCGTGTTCTGCACCGCGCGCAGGCCCGACTCTGCCGCTTCGAGCGACTGGCGCGCCACCGCGGCGGTCTCTTGGGCCTGGCCCGACACGTCGTTGATTCGGCCCGCCATCTGCAGCACTGACTCGCCGGTGTCGCGAATCTCGCGCAGCTGTTCGCTCGATGCAGCGAGCAGTTCGGTGGACGTGGCCTCGACCTGCTGCGTGGTGTCGGTCACGCGACCGGCGGTGCCCGTCACCTGCGACACCAGCGTCCGCAGCTCTTCCACGGTGTAGTTCACCGAGTCGGCGATCGCACCGGTGATGTCTTCGGTCACGGTCGCCTGCTGCGTCAAGTCGCCTTCGGCCACCGCCTGCAGTTCGTTCATCAAACGCAAAATCGCGGCCTGGTTCGCGTCGTTGACGCGCTTGGATTCCTGCTGTTCGCGTTCCGCCGTCAAGCGCTGTGCGTCGGCAGAGGCGGTGCGTTCGGCCTGGCTGTGCGTGTACAAGCGCACCAAGCCGGCACCGCCCAGCAGCATCACCGCCGCCGCGGTCAGCAGCAGGGCCAGGTTCAGGACGCTGAAGCCGGTCGAGCTGCCAAGGCGCTCCTGCACGGTCTCGAGACCTTTGCGCAGCGCTTCGCTGTCGGCAATGATGCCGGCCTGCGCTTCGCGCGCCGAGACCAGACCTTGCAGGTTGCCCAGAATCGCGCCGGCTTGCATGCGCGTCTCTTCGTATTGCTTCATCAGCGCCACCAGGCGCTCCTTGGTCTGCGGGTCGCGCGTGGCGGGCAGGCGCAGTTCGGCGTTGCCATCGGTCAGGCCTTGCGCGATCTCGCGGAACGAGTTCAGGTCCTTGCCGAGCAGGAACACGGCCTCGGGGCTCACGCCTTCCATCGTCAGGAATTCGTTGGCCGACTTGCCGATGCGCTGCGTCAGCATCACGAGCTGGCCGACCGCCGACAGCTCGGCCGGCGAGGCGTCCTGCTGGAGCTTGAGCGACGACACCGTCTCGGCCGTTTCGAGCAGGTCGGACGACTGCCGGTTGATCGCGCGCAGCGCCTTGCCGACCTCGGTCAGCACCTTCTGCTGGCCGATCACGGTGGCGGCGTTCTTCTCGGCGCGGTCGACGAGCGGCAGCATCGGCTCGATGGCGTCTTGCACGCTCGACGGCGCGGCGGCGATGCTGCCCTCGCCGGTGCGCAGGCTGCGCACGTTCTTGACCAGCACGTCGGCGCTTTCTTTCACCTCGGGGAATGCGGCCGCGCTGCCCACGAGCGCCTGCGAGACCGACTTTGCCAGCCGCTGCGACTGCATCAGCGCCTGGCCGCTGGCGCCCACCTGGATCGATCCGCGGTTCGCCGCGATCAGCGACATGACGGTGAGGCCGACCAGACCGACCAGGCCGACGATCGACATCCAGAACAGGGTGCGCTGCTGCTCAGCAACCGGCCGACGGCCGATCAAGGGCAAGCCGGTGCCGGCGGCCGCGCGTGCGTGCTCGGCGTCCTGCAGGCGCGTCTCGGAGAAATCGGCCATCTCGGAGGGCGCGGCCTCCGAGATGATCGAGGTGTCCTGATCGACGGGTTGCTGCTGCGTCGGCACGTCGTAGGCAGCGCCGTTCACGTCGGTGGGCGGGTGGTCGGTCGCCGCGTGGGACTCGTTGCTCGCGCGCAGCTCGTCGAAGGTCGGCACGGCAAGCGCCGCAGCGCCCGCCAAGACCGTTTCGTCTTTCTGACCCCAACCTTTGATCTTGTTCAGGAAGCTCATATAGCCCTCTTGCGTACTTGTCTTGTGGGGCAAACGCCGGCGGCGCTCAACCCACGATCCTCAGAAATGCTTCGTCACTGGCAAGCGCCGTCAACACCAGTTCTTGCCAGATGCGGCCCGATGCATCGCGCAGCCGGGCACCGACGAACGCCGGCCTGGCGACCCCGTCGGCGGGCTCGCGTGTGAGCTGGTCGTCGCTGCGCAGGCCCGAGAGTTTGTCCACGAGCAGCACGCAGTTGATGTCCAGCGTCTGGTTGAAGCCGACCAGGCGCGATTGATCGCGCCCGGACTCCACGGTCTTGACGCCGAGGAAGCCCGCCAGATCGACGACGCCATGCAGATGGCCGCGCAGGTTGGCGACACCGAGAAACCAGCGGTGGCTGTACGGCACGGCCAGTATCGGCGCGAGCGCGAAGATCTCGCCGGCCTCGCGCAACGGCAGCAGAAAGCCGCGCCCGCTGCATTCGACCGCCAGCCACGACTGGCCGCGCACCTGCGTGCGCGCCGCCTGCAGCCGATCGGCCAGGCGGGTCTGGAGTTCGCGCAGTGCTTGCTTGTTCGCCATTCAGGTTCAGTCGAATGCGTGGATCTTGGCGACCAGCTCGTCGGCGTTGACCGGCTTGACGATGTAGTCGCGCGCACCCTGGCGCATGCCCCAGACCTTGTCGGTTTCCTGGTTCTTGCTGGTGCACATGATCACCGGCACGCTGGCAAAGCGCGGGTCACGCGTGATCGCGCGGGTGAGCTGAAAGCCGTTCTGGCCCGGCATCACCACGTCCATCAGGATCAGGTCGGGCGTTTCTTCGCCGAGGCGGCGCATTGCCTCTTCGCCGTTCTCGGCGGTGCGCACGGTGTAGCCGCGCTTGCCCAGCAGATCGGACAGGTAGTGAAGCTCGGTCTTCGAATCGTCGACCAACAGAATTTTTCGGATCGTCATGTCGTTCCCTCCTACATCACGGCGGCACCGCGCCCTCAAGAGATCACCACGTCAGGCGACGCGGCGATGCTGCTCCACCGCTTGCAGAAGCTGGTCCTTGGTGAATGGTTTGGTCAGGTAGGCCTCGGAGCCGACCATGCGACCGCGCGCCTTGTCGAACAGGCCGTCTTTCGACGACAGCATGATCACCGGCACGCCGGCGAACTTGGCGTTGCGCTTGATGATCGCGCAGGTCTGGTAGCCATCGAGCCGCGGCATCAGGATGTCGCAGAAAATCAGATCGGGATCGTGGTCGTTGACCTTGGCGAGCGCGTCGAAACCGTCTTCGGCGAGCAGCACGTCGTGGCCGCCCTGCTTCAGGAAGATCTCGGCGCTGCGACGGATCGTGTTGCTGTCATCGATGACGAGCACCTTGATGCCTGCAGGATCGGCGGGGGCCTGATTGCTCAACCAGCATTCTCCTCAACGACTGGGGGTGACGGGCAGGTGTGCCCGCCCGATTGGCTTGCTGATCCGGTCGGCTCAAACGTTTAGATCTGAACCATCTCAAAGTCTTCTTTGCGCGCGCCGCATTCCGGGCAGGTCCAGTTCATCGGCACGGCCTCCCACGCGGTGCCCGGTGCGATGCCATGCTCGGCATCACCGGTTGCTTCGTCGTAGATCCAGCCACAGATCAGGCACATCCAGGTTTTGGGTTCGCTCACTTTGCTCCGAGGGCCTGACACGGCTTCGCTTCACTACAATGCATACAGATTGTAGCCACGCGATCTGTTAAAAACACGAGTCCCTGTAGGCACATACGCAACATTCTTCACGTTCGCCTAGAGGTCTGGTCGTCCCTTCCCACTCCCCCGCCTCGGCCTCATTTGATGACCACTGACAACCCCATTGACCTCACCGCGACGGACACCGAAGGCGTCGAAGAACAGCCGGCGCCCGCCTGCGTGATGAGTTTCAACGCCAGCGACCCGAGCGGTGCCGGCGGCGTGGCCGGCGATGTCGCAACCATCGCCGCGATGGGCGCGCACGCGCTGCCGGTCGTCACCAGCATCGTGATGCGCGACACCCACGAGGTCTTCGACCACCACGAGATCGACGCCGACGTCATCGCCGAACAGGCCCGCAGCATCCTCGAGGATGTAACCATTTCGGGCTGGAAGGTCGGCTTCCTGGGCTCGACCGAAGGCGTCAGCGCCGTCGCCGAGATCCTGTCCGACTACCCCGACGTGCCGCTCGTCGCCTACATGCCCAACCTCTCGTGGCTGGAAGAAGACGCGCAGCAAAGCTACCTCGACGCCTTCCGCGAGCTGGTCCTGCCGCAGACCGAGGTGCTGGTCGGCAGCCACCAGGCGCTGACCGACTTCCTGCTGCCCGACTGGGACAACGAACGCCCGGCCTCGCCGCGCGAGCTCGCGGTCGCGGCCGGCGAACACGGCACGCGCTTCGTGCTCGTGACCAGCGTGCTGATCCCCGGCGCGAAGCCGAACGACCAGTTCATGGACAACGTGCTCGCGTCGCCCCAAGGCGCAATCACCGGCGAGAAGTTCGAGCGCTTCGAGGTCAGCTTCGTCGGCGCGGGCGACACCCTCGCCGCCGCGCTGGCGGCGCTGCTCGCGGCCGGGGCGGAGCTCACCGCCGCGGTCGGCGAGGCCCTCGCGTTTCTCGACCAGGCGCTGGACGCAGGCTTCCGCCCCGGCATGGGCAACGTGATCCCGGACCGCTTCTTCTGGGCCTTGCCGCCCGGCGAAGAAGAAGGCGAAGGCGAGTCTGACGGCGACGCGCCGGCCGCCGACGACGGCCCGCCACCCAAGGGCCCACGCCATGTCCACTAAGCCGAAGACAAACATCCAGCTGTTCGAGCGCGCTCAAAAGGTCATCCCCGGCGGCGTCAACTCGCCGGTGCGCGCATTCCGCGCCGTCGGCGGCACGCCGCGCTTCATCGCGCATGCGCAGGGCGCCTACATCTTCGACGCCGAAGGCACGCGCTACATCGATTACATCGGCTCGTGGGGCCCGATGATTCTCGGCCACGGCCACCCGGCGGTGCTCGAGGCGGTGCAGAAGGCGGCCGTCGACGGCCTCTCGTTCGGCGCGCCCACCGAGCGCGAGGTCGAGCTTGCCGAAGAGATATTGAGCCTGGTGCCCAGCATGGACCAGCTGCGGCTCGTCAGCTCCGGCACCGAGGCGGCGATGAGCGCGCTGCGCCTGGCGCGTGGCGCGACCGGCCGCAGCAAGATCATCAAGTTCGAAGGCTGCTACCACGGCCATGCCGATGCCCTGCTGGTCAAGGCCGGCTCGGGCCTCGCAACCTTCGGCCACCCGACCAGCGCCGGCGTGCCGCCCGAAGTGGTGCAGCACACGCTGGTGCTCGAGTACAACAACGTCGCGCAGATCGAAGAGGCCTTCGCGCTGCAGGGCGACCAGATCGCCTGCGTCGTGATCGAGCCGATCGCCGGCAACATGAACTTCGTGCGCGCGTCGGTGCCGTTCGTCAAGCGCATCCGCGAGCTCTGTTCGCAGCACGGCGCGCTGTTCGTGTTCGACGAGGTGATGACGGGTTTCCGCGTCGCGCTCGGCAGCGCGCAAAGCCTGTACGCCGAACAAATCCCCGGCTTCGAGCCCGACATCAGCGTGTTCGGCAAGGTCATCGGCGGCGGCATGCCGCTGGCGGCCTTCGGCGCCAAGCGCGCGGTGATGCAGCAGCTCGCGCCGCTCGGCCCGGTCTACCAGGCCGGCACCTTGTCGGGCAACCCGGTCGCGACCGCTTGCGGCCTAGCCACGCTGCGCGAGATCCGCCAGCCCGGCTTCTTCGAGGCCCTGGCCGTCAGCACGCGGATGCTGCTCGACGGCATGCTCGGCGCCGCCAAAGAAGCCGGCGTGCCGATGGTGGGCGACTGCGAGGGCGGCATGTTCGGCTTCTTCTTCGCCAGCACCCTGCCGACGACCTACAACGAAGTGATGGCGACCGACCGGGAGCGCTTCAACCGCTTCTTCCATGCGATGCTGGATCGCGGCGTGTACTTCGCGCCGGCGATGTACGAGGCCGGCTTCGTCAGCGCGGCGCACTCGTCGGACGATCTGCGCGCCACCGTCGCCGCCACCTTGCAGGCGCTGCGCTGAGGCGACGATGCCCCACGGTTCGCCCGCCTTCACGGCGGTGGTGTTCGACATGGACGGCCTGCTGCTCGACTCCGAGCGGCCGACCCGCGACGCGTGGCTGCACGCCGCCGCCGCGCTCGGGGTGCCGCTCACCGAAGCGGAATACCTGAGCGTCGTCGGCCTCAACCACACCGACAGCTACCTCCGCCTGCTGACGCTGTTCGGCGGCGACGCATCGCTGCTGGCCCGCGCCGGCGTGCATGCCGACGCCGCATTGGCGGCCGGCCCGCCGTTCGACGCCAAGCCCGGCGCGCGGCGCCTGCTCCGCACGCTGCGCGAGGCGCGCATTCCGTGCGCCGTCGCTTCGTCGACGCACCACGCCGAAGTGCGCCGCCGCCTGCAACGCGCCGGCCTGCTCGACCACTTCAGCGCGGTCTGCGGTGGTGACGAAGTGCAACGCGGCAAGCCCGACCCCGAGCTCTACGCGCTCGCGCTGACGCGCCTGAATGCAGCACCGCACACCACGGTCGCGTTCGAGGATTCCGGCCACGGCGTGCAGGCCGCGCTCGCCGCCGGCCTCGCGACCGTCGCGGTGCCCGACCTGAAGGCGCCGGCGCCCGAGTGGCTGGCGCGCTGCCACGCGGTGCTGCCTTCGCTGGACGCCGCCTGCGCGCATTGCCCCGAATGGTTTGGCGTGATTTGTGCAGGGTAATTCGGCCGCGCTATAACCACCCGATCCCGGACCTCCTCATGCACATCCATATCCTCGGCATCTGCGGCACCTTCATGGGCGGCGTCGCCGCGTTGGCGCGCGAGGTCGGCCACACGGTCACCGGCTGCGACGCGAACGTCTACCCGCCGATGAGCGACCAGCTGCGCGCGCTCGGCATCGAGCTGATCGAGGGCTTCGAGGCCGACCAGCTCGCGCTCAAGCCCGACCTGTTCGTGATCGGCAACGTGATCACGCGCGGCAACCCGCTGATGGAGGCGATCCTCGACGCCGGGCTGCCCTACACCAGCGGCCCGCAATGGCTCGCCGAACACGTGCTGCAGGGCCGGCATGTGCTGGCGGTCGCCGGCACGCACGGCAAGACCGGCACCACCTCGATGCTGGCGTGGATGCTCGAATACGCCGACCTGAAGCCCGGCTTCCTGATTGGCGGCGTGCCGCTGAACTTCGGCATCTCAGCACGGCTGGGCATGGGCCCGTTCGTGATCGAGGCCGACGAGTACGACACCGCGTTCTTCGACAAGCGCAGCAAGTTCGTGCACTACCGGCCGCGCACCGCGGTGCTGAACAACCTCGAGTTCGACCACGCCGACATCTTCGATGACCTGGCCGCGATCGAGCGCCAGTTCCACCACCTCGTGCGCACCGTGCCGGCGAGCGGCCGCATCGTCGTCAACGCGCGCGAAGAAAGCCTGCAGCGCGTGCTCGCGATGGGCTGCTGGAGCGAGGTCACGCGCTTCGGCGCGCGCAAGGAAGAGCCCGGCGCGCTGCGTGCCCGCGGCGAGCCCCATGCCTTCGACGTGCTGCGCGGCAGCCTGAAGATCGGGCGCGTCGAGTGGCCGCTCCTGGGCGAGCACAACCAGCTGAACGCGCTCGCGGCCATCGCCGCGGCCGAGCACGCCGGCGTGGCGCCCGAGGTGGCGGCGAAGGCCCTGGCCCGTTTCGAGAACGTGCGGCGCCGCCTCGAGCTGCGCGGCGAGGCGGGCGGTGTGAAGGTCTACGACGATTTCGCGCACCACCCGACCGCGATCCGAACCACCGTGAACGGGCTGCGCCGCAAGATCGGCAGCGAGCGCATCCTCGCGGTCTTCGAGCCGCGCTCGAACACGATGAAGCTGGGTGCGATGAAGGCCCAGCTGCCGTGGTCGCTCGAAGAAGCCGACCTCGCGTTCTGCCACAGCGGCGGCCTGAGCTGGGACGCCGCCCAGGCGCTCGCACCGATGGGCGCGCAGGCGCTGGTGGTCGACAACATCGATGAGCTCGTGAAGCGCGTCGTGGCCGCCGCGCGCCCGGGCGACCACGTGCTGTGCATGAGCAACGGCGGCTTCGGCGGCATTCACGCCAAGCTGCTGGATGCGCTGGCCAAACGGCAGTGAGCCAGCCAGCCGTCACGCACGTTCTTTATCTGCACGGCTTCCGCTCGTCGCCGCAGTCTGCGAAGGCCCGGCGGATGGCCGCGTGGATGCAGCAGCATCGGCCTGACGTGCACTGGTGGTGTCCGCAACTCCCGCCATCGCCGCGCGAGGCGATAGCGCTGCTCGAAGACGGGATGAAGCATTGGCCGGCCGCGCGCACCGGCGTGATCGGCAGCTCGCTCGGCGGCTTCTACGCGACGGCGGTGGCCGAGCACCTCGGCTGCCGCGCCGTGCTGCTGAACCCGGCCATCGACCCGGCCCGCGATCTTTCGCGCTACATCGGCGAGATCAGCGCCTGGCACAGCGACGAGCGCTTCTTCTTTCGCGCCGAGTTCATCGATGAACTGCGCGCGATGTCACCCGCAGTGCTGACGCGGCCGGAGCGCTACTTCGCGGTGATCGCGAAAGGCGACGAGCTGCTGAGCTGGGTCGAGATGAGCGAGCGCTACCGCGGTTGCCGCATCAAGCTGCTCGATGGCAGCGACCACGCGCTCAGCGACTTCGATGAACACCTGCCCGAGGTCACTGCTTTTCTGGGCCTCAGCGTTTAATCGTCGGCCGCTACCAGTGAACCAAGGTGTAAACGACGCGGCCCCAGACCTCGACGTTGAACCAGAACAGCATCACCAGGTAGGTGCCGCGCCGCAGCGAACGGGCGCGCTCGATCCAGATGTTGATGTCGAACATCATGAAAAGCACGAAGCACAGCACCGAGCCGCCGCCCAGCACCGCGAACAGCACGCCCATGATCCAGCGGAAGATGATCATCGGTCAGCGCCCTTTCGTCACACCATCATGGCCAAGCGCTCGAGGATGAGCACGGCAAAGAAACCCAGCGCGGCGATCAGCGTCCACTTGACGATGCGCACGGCCAGCACGCGGTAGCGCACCTGGCCGGTGCCGACGTACATCGCCAGGCTCACCAGCCCCGCGGCCAGCAACAACAGGACCAGCCAGCGAAAGATCAGCATCGCCCAAGGTCGCGCATCGTCACCATGCCGGCGCCAGATCGGCCAGGCCAGGCGGCGCCTTCGCCGCATCGTCGAAGCTGACGAACTCGAAGGCCGAGGGTTCGGCCAGCACCTTGCGCAGCAGCTTGTTGTTGAGCTCGTGGCCGGAGCGATAGGCGCTGTACGCGGCGATCAGCGGCTGGCCGATCACGAGCATGTCGCCGATCGCATCGAGGATCTTGTGCTTGGCGATCTCGTCGTCATAGCGCAGGCCGCCGTCGTTGAGCACCTTGTAGTCGTCGATCACGAGCGCGTTGTCCATGCTGCCGCCCAGCGCCAGGCCGCGCGCGCGCATCATCTCGACGTCCTTCGTGAAGCCGAGCGTGCGGGCGCGCGCGATCTCCTGCTTGTAGCGGCCCGAGCCCATGTCGAAGCTGACGCGCTGGCCGGTCTGGTTCACGGCCGGGTGGTCGAAGTCGATCTCGAAGGTCAGGCGGTAGCCTTCGTAGGGCTCGAGCCGCGCCCACTTCAGCGACGCCCCCGCGCCCTCGCGCACCTCGACCGGCTTGACGATGCGCATGAAGCGCTTGGGTTGGGCCTGCAACTCGATGCCCGCGCTCTGCAGCAGGAACACGAAGCTCGCCGCCGAGCCGTCGAGGATCGGCACCTCTTCGCCGTTGATGTCGATGATCAAGTTGTCGATGCCCAGGCCGGCGCAGGCCGACAGCAGGTGCTCGATGGTCTTGACCTTGGGCGCGCCCGGGTCGCCGCCGGCCGACAGCGTCGTCGCCATGCGCGTGTCGGTGATCCACAGCGCGTTGACGTGGATGTCGACCGGCGTGGCCAGGTCGACGCGCCGGAACACGATGCCGGTGTCGACCGGCGCGGGGCGCAGCGTCAGCTCGACGCGCTGGCCGCCGTGCAGCCCGACGCCGACCGCGCGGGTCATGGATTTGAGGGTGCGTTGAGCAAGCATCGGTTTCGATTGTCGCGGAAAAACATGCGGCTCCGCATCGGCCATTCGGCCGGCGTGTCGCGTCGACTTGCGCCGGTCACGGCAACGTCACGCCCCCTCGATAGCGTCGCGTCCAGGGATCAGCCGCGCGCGCCGCGCGTCGATGCTGCGCCCGCCCGTTCAACAAGACCAGGAGCACCTTGACATGACCGAATCGAACCGCCGTGGATTCCTCCGCGCGGTGGGCACCGCCGCCGGTGCCACCGCCGCGCTGACCACCTTCCCGCCCGCGATCGCGCGTGCCCTCGCTATCCCGGCGGCGCGCCGCACCGGCACGATCCGCGACGTCGAACACATCGTCATCCTGACGCAGGAGAACCGCTCGTTCGACCACTACTTCGGCACGCTCAACGGCGTGCGCGGCTTCGCCGACCGCTTCCCGATTCCCGTGGCCGACTCGGCCGGCATCACGGCCAAGAACGTCTGGATGCAGCCGAACCATGACCCTGCCGCCGCGCCCGCTGCGATCGCGCCGTTCCGGCTCAACACGGTGCAGCAGTTCGCGGTGATGCGCGTCGAAGGCACGCCGCACTCATGGACCGACGCGCAGTACGCCTGGGACCAGGGCCGCATGAACGCCTGGCCGCGCGCCAAGTACAACCACGCGATGGGCTACTACGCGAAAGACGACCTGCCGTTCCAGTGGGCGCTGGCGAACGCGTTCACCATCTGCGACGCCTACCACTGCGCCGCGCAGGCCGGCACCAACACGAACCGGCTGTTCCTCTGGACCGGCACCAACGACCCGCTCGCGAAGGGCAACGGCCCGGCGACCTACAACGACTACGACTGGTTCGAAGCCGACTACGGCGACGGCGGCTATTCGTGGACGACCTACACCGAGCGCCTCGAAGCGGCCGGCGTGAGCTGGCAGGTCTACGAGAACATGGAAGACAACTTCACCGACAACTCGCTCGCGGGCTTCCAGAACTTCCGCAAGGCCTACTACCAGAAGCCCGGCTACTCCGAAGCGCTGCGCCAGCGCGGCGTCAGCACGCGCGACCTCGACATGCTCAAGGCCGACGTGCTGGCCAACAAGCTGCCGAGCGTGTCGTGGATCGTCGCCACCGCCGAAGGCTCCGAGCACCCAGGCCCGTCGAGCCCGGCACAAGGCGCCGACTACACCGCGAAGGTGCTGGACGCGCTGACCGCGAACCCCGAGGTCTGGGCCCGCACCGTGCTGATCCTGAACTTCGACGAGAACGACGGCTTCTTCGACCACGTGCCGCCGCCGGCCGCGCCCTCGTACCAGAGCTGGAACGCGAACCCGGCGCAGGCCGTGCTCGCCGGCGCCTCGACGGTCGACACGACCGGCGAGTACCACGAGGTACTCGTCAGCTACCACAACGACGCCACGCAGCAGGCTTTGCTGCACCGCCCGTACGGCCTGGGCCCGCGCGTGCCGATGTATGTGATCTCGCCGTGGAGCCGCGGCGGCTGGGTCGACTCGCAGGTGTTCGACCACACCTCGGTGATCCGCTTCATCGAGGCGCGCTTCGGCGTGAAGGAGCCCAACATCTCGGCCTGGCGCCGTGCCGTCTGCGGCGACCTGACGAGCGCGTTCAACTTCGCCGATCCGAACGACGAGGCCTTCTTCGCGAACCTGCCGACGACCTTGGCGCTCGCGAACAAGGCGCGCGCACTGCCCGGCCGCACCGTGCCGGCGACACCGGCGACGACCGCGCTGCCGGTGCAGGCCGATGGCGTGCGTCCGTCGCGCGCGCTGCCCTACGACCTGCACGTCGGCTGCAAGGTGAAGCCGGGCGAGCGCCACCGTGGCGCCAACACGCCGCGCATCGATCTCAGCTTCCACAACGACGGCCGCCAGGGCGCCGTGTTCCATGTCTACGACCGCCTGCGTCTGGCCGACCTGCCGCGCCGCTACACCGTCGAGCGCGGCAAGCAGCTGAGCGACAGCTGGGCTCCGACCGCGACCGGCGCCTACGACCTGTGGGTGCTGGGGCCGAACGGCTTTCACCGCCACTTCACCGGCAACGCGCTGCGCGCGGTCGCGGAGCGCCAGCCGAATCCGGAGCTGCGCGTCAGCGGCGACTGCGACAGCGGCGACCTCGAACTGAAGTTCTTCAACGAGGGCGGTGAACCCTGCACCTTCGTGCTCAAGCCCAACCAGTACTACACAGGCAGCGCGCAGTACACGGTCGTCGCGCGCAGCGAGAACGTGATCCGGCTGCCGCTGCGCAGCACCGGCTACTGGTACGACTTCAGTGTCACCGTGCGCGGCCTGCCAGGCTTCAGCCGCCGCTTCGCCGGCCGGCTCGAGACCGGCCAGCCGTCGTTCAGCGACCCGGCGATGTACGGGCCGGCACTGGCCGACCAGTTGCGCATCGGCTGATCAGAGCGGCGGCCCGAAGGCCGCTGCCCGGGTTCAGTCCGCCTGCTTGCGCAGGAAGGCCGGGATCTCGATCTCGTCCATGCCGTTACTCGCCAGCGCATCGACCTTGGCCGCCGCGGTGCGGCCGTTGCGCCACACGCTCGGCGTGGTCAACGCGCTGTAGTCGTGCGCCGGCGCCATGCCTTGCGGCGGTGTCGCGAGCGCGTTCTGCAGGATCGGCAGGTCGTGCGTGCCGGTGCGCTGCATGGTCTGGCTGTGCACCACGCTGATCGGCGTCTGCATCCGGCGTGCCGGCGACAGGCCGGTGGCGATCACGGTCACGCGCAGCTGGTCGCCCAGGCTTTCGTCGTACGCGGTGCCGTAGATCACGTGCGCGTCGTCGGCCGCGTAGCGGCGGATGCAGTTCATCGCGTTGCGGCTCTCGGCCAGCTTGAAGGTGTTGCGGTTCGCCGCGATCAGCACCAGCACGCCGCGTGCGCCCGACAGGTCGATGCCTTCGAGCAGCGGGCAGGCCACGGCCGCTTCGGCCGCCTTGATCGCGCGGTCCGGGCCGCTCGCCTGCGCAGTGCCCATCATCGCCTTGCCGGGCTCGCTCATCACCGTCTTCACGTCCTCGAAGTCGACGTTCACGAGGCCGGGCATGTGGATGATGTCGCTGATCCCGCCGACCGCATTCTTCAGCACGTCGTTGGCGTGGCCGAAGGCCTGGTCCTGCGTGATGTCGTCGCCGAGCACGTCGAGCAGCTTGTCGTTCAGGATCACGATCAGCGAATCGACGTTGGCTTCGAGTTCGGCCAGCCCCGAGTCGGCGGCCTTCATGCGGCGGTTGCCTTCGAACTCGAACGGCTTGGTCACGACGCCGACCGTCAGGATGCCCATTTCCTTCGCGACGCGCGCGATCACCGGCGCGGCGCCGGTGCCGGTGCCGCCGCCCATGCCGGCGGTGATGAACAGCATGTGCGCGCCGTCGATGGCCTGGCGGATGCGGTCGACCGCTTCTTCGGCCGCGGCCTTGCCGGCCTCGGGCTTCGCGCCCGCGCCCAGGCCGGTGGTGCCGAGCTGGATCAGGTCGTGCGCGGCCGAGCGGTTCAGGGCCTGCGCGTCGGTGTTGGCGCAGACGAACTGAACGCCTTGCACGCCCTGCGCGATCATGTGCTCGACCGCGTTGCCGCCGCCGCCACCCACGCCGATCACCTTGATCTGCGTCCCCATGCTGAACTCTTCAATCATTTCGATGGCCATTTGATTCTCCAATTCATTGATGCAGTTGCCGTTTGTCATGTCAATCTCCTAACGCTGTGATCGCCGCAGTGACCCGGGCAGCGCCCGGGGTCCGAGGTCGTTCGTGAGAGAAGCGCGGTGGGTCCAGTGCGTGGCAGGGGTACGAGCGAAGCCTTGCGTGCATGTTCGTCATCATGGTCGTCACCCCTGCTCAGAAGTTGCCCAGGAACCAGTCTTTGGCGCGCCCGAACAAGGTCTTCACCGACCCTGCCTGCTGCGCCGCGCGCATGCCGCGCGAGCGCGCAATGCGCGCTTCCTCGAGCAGCCCCATCACCGTCGCCGAGCGCGGGTTGCTCACCATGTCGTAGAGCGCGCCGTGGTACGTCGGCACGCCCTTGCGCACGGGTTTCAAGAAGATGTCTTCGCCGAGCTCGACCATGCCCGGCATCACCGCCGCGCCGCCGGTGATGACGATGCCGCTCGAGAGCAGCTCCTCGAAGCCGCTCTCGCGGATCACCTGGTGCACGAGCGAGTAGATCTCTTCGATGCGCGGCTCGATCACGCCGGCCAGCGCCTGGCGGCTCAGCATGCGCGGCGCACGGTCGCCCAGGCCCGGCACCTCGAGCTGATCGCTCGGGTCGGCGAGCAACTGCTTCGCGACGCCGTACTCGACCTTGATTTCTTCAGCGTCTTTGGTTGGCGTGCGCAGCGCCATCGCGATATCGCTGGTGATGAGGTCGCCGGCGATCGGGATCACCGCGGTGTGGCGGATCGCGCCGTCGGTGAAGATCGCGACATCGGTGGTGCCGGCGCCGATGTCGACGAGCGCGACGCCCAGATCCTTCTCGTCGTCGGTCAGCACCGCGTGGCTGGATGCGCTCGGGTTCAGCACCAGCTGGTCCACCTCGAGCCCGCAGCGCCGCACGCACTTGACGATGTTCTCGGCCGCGCTCTGCGCGCCGGTGACGATGTGCACTTTCACCTCGAGCCGGCCGCCGCTCATGCCGATCGGCTCCTTGACCTCGTGGCCGTCGATCACGAACTCCTGCGGCTCGACCAGCAGCAGCCGCTGGTCGTTCGGGATGTTGATCGCCTTCGCGGTCTCGACGACGCGCGCCACATCGACCGGCGTCACTTCCTTGTCGCGCACGATCACCATGCCGGTCGAGTTCTGGCCGCGGATGTGGCTGCCGGTGATGCCGGTGTAGACGCGCGTGATCTTGCAGTCGGCCATCATCTCGGCCTCTTTCAGCGCCTGCTGGATGGACTGCACGGTCGCGTCGATGTTCACGACCACGCCGCGCTTCAGCCCATGCGTCGGCGCGCTGCCGAGCCCGGCGATGCGCAGCTCACCATCCGGCAGCACCTCGGCCACCACCACCATGATCTTGGCGGTGCCGATGTCGAGCCCGACGACGAGATCCTTGTATTCCTTGGCCATTGCGTAATCCCTCTATTTCTTCTTTGCCGCCGCGGCGTCAACAGTCGTGATGCCCTTGAGCTTCACCGCATAGCCATCGTGGTGGCGCAGGTCGGCCGACTGCAGCGCGCGCTGGAAATGGCCGGTGACCTGCGGCAAGGTCGCGATGAAGGACTGCGTGCGCTCCAGCACTTCATCGTCGCTGCCGCGGCCGAGCTCGATCTCGGCGCCGGTGTCGAGCTCGGCGCGCCACGAGCCGCGGCCCGACAGCGCGAGCGTGTCGACGTGCGCGTCCATCGTCGCGAACACCGGCTGCAGGCGCTTGAACAGCGTCAGCATCGCGCCCGACGTGCCTTCGGGCCCGCGCAGCGTCGGCAGCGCGTCGTCCTCGACATCGCCGAGGTTGGCCTCGAACACCTCGCCGAAGCTGTTGACGAGCTTGTCGGGCGTGTCGTCGCCGCTCGTGGCATTGACCCACAGCGCGACCGCGCGGTGCTCTTCGAGCTGCACCGACAGCCGGTTCGGCCAGACGCGCCGCACCACCGCCTGGCGCACCCACGGCACCGCCTCGAACGCGTGGCGCGCCACGCCGAGATCGATCGTGAAGAAGTTGCCGGCGAGTTTGGGCGCGGCGTTCGCGCGGATCGTCAGCACGCTGTTGTGCGCCATGTCGCCTTCGATCTTGATGCCGCGCACCGCGAACACCGGCTGCTTCGCGACCCACAACACCGCGACCGCCACGAGCGCGACCACGCCGAGCGCCGCGAAGACGATCGCGGTCACGTTCATCAGCCGGATGTCGGCTGGCAGCGGGGTGGCGGGGGCAGCGGTCTTGGCCATGGATCAGGGGTTGACGGATGGGGCTGCGTCCAGCGTCGCAAGACTGAGGATGTGCACGCACAGCGCCTCGTAGCTGATGCCGGCGGCCTTGGCCGATATCGGCACCAGCGAGTGCGTGGTCATGCCGGGCGAGGTGTTCATCTCGAGCAGGAAGGCCTTGCGATCGCTGGCGCGCACCATCAGGTCGGCACGGCCCCAGCCGCGGCAACCCAGCGTGCGATAGGCCTGCACGACGATGCGCTGGATCTCCAGCTCTTCCGCCGCCGGCAGCCCGCTCGGGCACTGGTATTTCACGTCGTCGGTGAAGTACTTGTTCTGGTAGTCGTAGGCGCCTTCGGGCGCCATGATCTTGACGACCGGCAAGGCGCGCGCGCCGTCGCCGGCGCCGATCACCGGGCAGGTCACTTCCTCGCCTTCGATGAACTCCTCGCACAGCACGTCGGCGTCGTACTTCGCGGCGAGCTCGACCGCGCCCTGCATCTGCGAATAGCCCGCGACCTTGGTGATGCCGATCGACGAGCCCTCGCGCGGCGGCTTCACGATCAGCGGCAGGCCCAGGCCGTCGGGCACCGTGCGGATGTGCTCGCGCGTGCGCTGCTCTGGCGAGAGCCACTGGTAGCGCGGCGTCGGCAGGCCTTCGGCGATCCAGACGCGCTTGGTCATGACCTTGTCCATCGCGATCGCCGACGCGAGCACGCCCGAGCCGGTATACGGGATGCGCAGCAGCTCGAGCGCGCCCTGCACGCTGCCGTCCTCGCCGAAGCGGCCATGCAGCGCGATGAAGCAACGGTTGAAGCCGTCGCGCTTCAACTCAAACAGCTCGCGCTCGGCCGGGTCGAACGCGTGCGCGTCCACGCCTTGCGATTGCAGCGCGGCGAGCACGCCGGTACCCGACATGATCGAGATCTGCCGCTCGGCGGACGTGCCGCCCATCAGCACCGCGACCTTGCCCAGGGCCTTCACATCGATGGTCATGTTGCCCCCTTCTGACTCAGCATCTCGACGACTTGCGCCGGCACGTTGCCGATGGTTCCGGCGCCCATGGCGATCACCACATCGCCGGCGCGCACCTGCTCGGCGATCACGGCCGGCAGCTCGCCGATCTCGTCGACGAACACCGGGTCGACCTTGCCCGCGACGCGCAGCGCGCGCGCCAGCGAACGGCCATCGGCCGCGACGATCGGCGCTTCGCCGGCGGCGTAGACCTCGGCGAGCAGCACCAGGTCGGCAGTGCCGATGACCTTGACGAAGTCCTCGAAGCAATCGCGCGTGCGGGTGTAGCGGTGCGGCTGGAACGCGAGCACCAGGCGCCGGCCCGGAAACGCGCCGCGCGCAGCGGCGAGCGTGGCCGCCATCTCGACAGGGTGGTGGCCGTAGTCGTCGATCAGCGTGAACGTGCCGCCGTCGCGGGTCGGCTGCTCGCCGTAGCGCTGGAAGCGCCGGCCCACGCCGTGGAACTCGGCCAGGCCCTTGACCACCGCCGCGTCGGGCAGCTCGAGCTCGGTGGCGACCGCGATCGCCGCGAGTGCGTTCAGCACGTTGTGGTCGCCGGGCAGGTTCAGCGTCACGCGCAGGTCGGGCATCTGCACGCCGTTGCGGCGCTGCACCGTGAACTGCATCGTGCCGGCATCGGCCTGCACATCGACCGCACGCACCATCGCGTCGGCGCCGAAGCCGTAGCTCACGACCGGCCGCGAGATCATCGGCATGATCGAACGCACGCCGGCGTCGTCGCTGCACAGAATGGCCGCGCCATAGAACGGCATGCGGTGGATGAACTCGACGAAGGCCGACTTCAGCTTCGCGAAGTCGTGGCCGTAGGTGTCCATGTGGTCGGCGTCGATGTTCGTGACGACGGCCATCACCGGCAGCAGGTTCAGGAACGAGGCGTCGGACTCGTCGGCCTCGACGACGATGTAGTCGCCCGAGCCGAGGCGCGAGTTCGCACCGGCCGCGTTGAGCTTGCCGCCGATCACGAAGGTCGGGTCGACGCCGGCCTCGGCCAACACGCTGGTGACGAGGCTGGTCGTCGTCGTCTTGCCGTGCGTGCCGGCGATCGCGATGCCCGACTTCAGGCGCATCAGCTCGGCCAACATCACCGCACGCGGCACCACCGGCACGCGCTTGGCGCGGGCGGCGATGACCTCGGGGTTGTCGCCGCGCACCGCGGTCGACGTGACCACCGCTTCGGCACCGGCGATGTTCGCGGCCGCGTGCCCGGTGTGGATGCGGATGCCCAGCGATGCGAGGCGCTGCGTCGTCGGGCTGTCGCTCTGGTCCGAGCCCGAGACCGTGTAGCCGAGGTTGTGCAGGATCTCGGCGATGCCGCTCATGCCGGCGCCGCCGACGCCGACGAAATGGATGTGTTTGACGGCGTGCTTCATGCGGCCACCAGTCCTTCAATCTCGTCGGCGACACGCGCCGCCGCTTTGGGTTTCGCGAGGGCACGTGCCTTCGTCGCCATCGCCAACAGCGCATCGCGCGTCAGGCCCGCGAGCAAGTCGGCGAGCGTGCGCGGCGAGAGTTCGGCTTGCGGCAGATGAATGCCCGCGCCCTGCCCGGCCAGCCACTGCGCGTTGTCGCGCTGGTGCGAGGTCGTGCTGACGATCAGCGGCACCAGCACCGCCGCGACGCCGGCCGCGCACAGCTCGCTGACCGTGACGGCACCGGCGCGGCAGACGATCACGTCGCACTCGGCCAGGCGCGTGGCCATGTCGTCGATGAAGGGCAGCACGTCGGCCTGCACCTTCGCGTCGGCGTAGCCTGCTTGAACGCTCGCGTGATTGGCGCTGCCGGTCTGGTGCGTGACTGTTGGCCGCTGCGCCTCGCTCATCAGCGCGATCGCCTGCGGCACGCACTCGTTGAGCGCCTTCGCGCCCAGGCTGCCGCCGACGACGAGCACGCGCAGCACCCCGCTGCGGCCGGCGAAGCGTTCGGCCGGCGGCGCCAGCGACTCGATCTCGGCGCGCACCGGGTTGCCGGTGACGATGGCGTGCTTGACCTTGTTCGCGGCCGCGCCATCGAAGCCGAAGGCGATGCGGTCGGCGAACGGCAGCAGCGCGCGGTTGCTCATCAGCAGCGACGCGTCAGCGTTGACCAGCAGCAGCGGCTTGCCCAGCAGCGCGGCCATCAGCCCGCCAGGGAAGCACACGTAGCCGCCCATGCCGAGCACCGCGGTCGTTTGACGGCGGCGGATGACTGCCAAGCATTGCCAGAAAGCGCCCAACAAGCGCAGCCCGCCGGTCAGCGTGTGCATCAGCCCCTTGCCGCGCAAGCCGCTGAACGCGATCGTGTCGATCTGGATGCCAGTCGGCGGCACGAGCTTGTTCTCCATGCCGGCGGGCGTGCCCAGCCAGCTGATGCGCCAGCCGCGCGCCTGCATCTCGCGCGCCACGGCCAGGCCCGGGATCACGTGCCCGCCGGTGCCCGCCGCCATCACGAGCAAGTGCTTCATGCGCGGCCTCCACGCATCAGCTGCCTGTTCTCGATGTCAATTCGAATGACGATGGCCAGCGCCACCACATTCACCACGATCGCCGACCCGCCGTAGCTCATCAGCGGCAAGGTCAGGCCCTTGGTCGGCAGCACGCCCAGGTTCACGCCCATGTTGATGAAGGCCTGCCAGCCCATCCAGATGCCGATGCCTTGCGCGTACAAGCCGGCGAACACGCGGTCCAGCGCGATCGCCTGGCGGCCGATGTGGAACAGGCGCCGCGAGAGCCAGAAGAACGCGAAGATCACGACCGCCACGCCGACGAAGCCGAGCTCTTCGCCGATCACCGCGAGCAGGAAGTCGGTGTGCGCCTCGGGCAGGTAGTGCAGCTTCTCGACGCTCGCGCCCAGCCCCTGGCCGAAGAGCTCGCCGCGGCCGAGCGCGATCAGCGAGTGCGTCAGCTGGTAGCCCTTGCCCTGCGCGTACTGCGGGTCCCAGGGTTTGAGGAACGCGAGGATGCGCTCGGCGCGCCACGGGCTGCTGAGGATCATCAGCACGAAGGCGCCGACCAGCACCGCGATGCTGAGGAAGAACATGCGCCCGTTCACGCCGCCGAGGAACAGGATGCCCATCGCGATCACTGCGATCACCATGAACGCGCCCATGTCGGGCTCGGCCAGCAGCAGCAAGCCGATCACGCCGAGCGCGACCGCCATCGGCGCGACCGCGCGCACGAAGTTCTGCTTGATGTCCATCTTGCGCACCATGTAGCTGGCCGCGTACATCGCAATCGCGACCTTGGCCAGCTCGGAGGGCTGGAAGTTCAGCAGGCCGAGCGGGATCCAGCGGTGCGCGCCGTTCACGCCCTTGCCGATGCCCGGCACCAGCACCACCACCAGCAACAGCAGCGACGCGACGAACACCCACGGCGAGGCCTTCTCCCAGAACACGACCGGGATCTGCACCGCGACCAGCGCGGCGACCAGCGAAGTGCCGATGAACAGCAGCTGGCGCGTCATGAAATAGGTCGGCACGTAGCGCGCGAACTTCGGGCTGTCAGGCAGCGCGACGGTCGCGCTGTAGACCATCACCAGCCCCATCGACAGCAGCGCGATCACGACGCACACGAGGGCCTGGTCGAAGCCGAGGAACTTCGGCTGCGAGCCAGCGCTGCCGACGTTGATCCAGTCGCGCACCGGGATGATCGGCTTCTTGGCGTCGGCCTTGTCGGCCTTGCCGCTGCGGCCGGGAAGAAGACCCAGCAGTCGACCGCCGAGCGCGCCGATGTTCAGAGCGCTCATGCCACCACTCCCCCGCGATCGGCGACGATCGCGTGCACCTCGGCCACGAAGACCTCGGCGCGGTGCGCGTAGTTGCGGAACATGTCCAGGCTCGCGCAGGCCGGGCTCAGCAGCACTGCGTCGCCCGACTGCGCCTGCTCGAAGCACCAGCGTGTCGCGGCCTGCAGCGTGTCGTGGCGTTGCATAGAGACGCCGGTGCCGATCAGCGCTTCTTCGATGCGGCCGGCATCGCGCCCGATCGTCGCGACCGCACGCGCGTGGCGGCGCACCGGCTCGGCGAGCGGCGCGAAGTCCTGCCCCTTGCCGTCGCCGCCGAGGATCACGACGAGCTTGGCAGGCGACTTGTCCGCACCCAGGCCGTCGAGCGCGGCGACGGTCGCGCCCACGTTCGTGCCCTTGCTGTCGTCGACCGCATCGACGCCGTCAAGCGTCGCGATGTACTGAACGCGGTGCGGCTCGCCGCTGTATTCGCGCAGGCCGTGCAGCATCGGCGCGAGCGGGCAGTCGATCGCGGTGGCGAGCGCGAGTGCGGCCAGCGCGTTCGCCGCGTTGTGGCGGCCGCGCACACGCAGCGCATCGGCCGGCATCAGGCGCTGGATCAGCAGCTCCTCGGGTTCGGCCAGCGCGCCTTTGCCACCCTTGCTGCGCTTGAGCGTCTCGTCGAGCTCACGGGCGCGCACCAGCCAGGCCATGCCGTTCTCTTCGACCAGGCCGAAGTCGCCGGGGCGCTGCGGCGCACCGAGCCCGAAGCGCACGACATGGCGCTCGACGGTCGTCGACTTGCGGCCCTTGCCCGCGGCCTTGACGACCTCGGGCGCGGGCACCAGCGCCTCGACCGCCGCGTCGTCGCGGTTGATCACCAGCACCGCATGGCGGCCGAACACGCGCGCCTTCGCGGCGCTGTAGTGCGCCATCGAGCCATGCCAGTCGAGGTGGTCCTGCGTGATGTTGAGCACCGCGCCCGCGTCGGGCTCGAACTGCGCAACCCCGTCGAGCTGGAAGCTCGAGAGCTCGAGCACCCAGACCTCGGGCAGCACCTCGAACACCGGCAGCGCGGGCGGCGGCGGCGCGAGCTCGACGAGCGGCGCGGCCTCGTCGTCGAGCAGCGGCGGCTCGTCGGCGAGCGACTCGTTGGCCGGCGCGCCGTCGAGCGTCTGCAGATCGACGATGTCTTCGAGCTCGACCTCGGGCAGCTCGGGTAGATCGGACTGGTCCGCGTCGTCGACCGGCTCGGGTTCAGGCGCTGCTTCGCGAGCCGGCTCGAGCGCGAGCGCGTCGGCCAGCGTCTGCAGCATCGTCGGCCCGATGTTGCCGGCGACCGCGACGCGCTTGCCGGTGCGCGCGATCAGCTGCGCGGTCATCGCGGTCGTCGTGGTCTTGCCGTTGGTGCCGGTGATCGCGAGTACGCGAGGCGCGTAGCCGCGCTCGGCCTTCAGGTCGGCGAGCGCGCGCGCGAACAAGTCGAGCTCGCCCTGCACCGGGATGCCGATCGCCGCGGCGCGTTGCAGCAGGCCGGCGATCGCGGCATCGAACGGCGACAGGCCGGGGCTCTTCAGCACGAGCTTCACGTCGTCCAGCGCCGACTCGGTCAGCGCGCCGCGCAGCCACTGCGCAGCCGGCACGTGCTCGGCCAGGCCAGCCGCGAGCGGCGGCGCTTCGCGCGAATCCCACACGCGCACGGCCGCACCGGCGCCGGCGCACCAGCGCGCCATCGCGAGCCCGGATTCACCGAGCCCGAGCACCAGCACCGTCGTGTCTTGCAAGTAGTTCATCAGGTCAACGCAGCTTCAAACTCGCGAGGCCGATCAGGCACAGCAGCATGGTGACGATCCAGAAGCGCACGACGACCTGCGTCTCCTTCCAGCCCGACTTCTCGAAATGGTGGTGCAGCGGCGCCATCTTCAGGATGCGCCGGCCGGTGCCGTATTTCTTCTTCGTGTACTTGAACCACACGACCTGCGCCATCACTGACAGCGCCTCGGCGACGAACACGCCGCCCATGATCCCGAGCACGATCTCCTGGCGCGTGATCACCGCGATCGTGCCGAGCGCGCCGCCCAGCGACAACGCACCCACGTCTCCCATGAAGACCTGCGCCGGGTGCGTGTTGAACCACAGGAACGCGAGGCCCGCGCCCGCCATCGCGGCGCAGAAGATCAGCAGCTCGCCGGCGCCGGGGATGTACGGGAAGATCAGGTAGCGGCTGTAGACCGAGCTGCCGACGATGTACGCGAAGATGCCCAGCGCCGAACCCACCAGCACCACCGGCATGATCGCGAGGCCGTCGAGCCCGTCGGTCAGGTTTACCGCGTTGCTCGCGCCGACGATCACGAAGTAGGTCAGCGCGATGAAGCCGAACACGCCGAGCGGGTAGCTGATGGTCTTGAAGAACGGCACCATCAGGTCGGCCTTCGGCGGCAGCTCGTTCGCGAAGCCGCTTTGCACCCAGCGGATGAAGAGCTCGAGCACGCGCAGGTTCGAGGTCTCGCTGACGCTGAACGCGAGGTAGAGCGCGGCCACCAGCCCGATCACCGACTGCCAGAAGTACTTCTCGCCCGAGGGCATGCCTTCGGGGTTCTTGTGCACGACCTTGCGCCAGTCGTCGACCCAGCCGATCGCGCCGAAGCCGACCGTCACGACCATCACGATCCAGACGAAGCGGTTGCTCCAGTCGAACCACAGCAGCGTCGACACGCCGATGCCCAGCAGGATCAGCACGCCGCCCATCGTCGGCGTGCCGCTCTTCACCGCATGCGACTCGACGCCGTAGGCGCGCACCGGCTGGCCGATCTTCAGCGCGGTCAGGCGGCGGATCACCCACGGCCCGAACGCCAGGCCGATCAGCAGCGAGGTCAGCGCCGCCATCACGGCGCGGAAGGTGAGGTACTGGAACACGCGGAAGAAGCCGAACTCCGGCGACAGCGTCTGCAACCAGTTGGCCAGGCTAAGCAGCATGCGGCGCCTCCGGACTCGTCAACGCGGCGACGACCTGTTCCATCTTCATGAAGCGCGAACCTTTCACGACCACCGCGTTGAACGCGGGGGCCTGCGGCAGCGCTGCGATCAGCGCGGCCATCGAATCGAAATGACGCGCACCGCCGAACGCCGCGGCGGCATGCGCGCTCGCGCTGCCCAGCGTCCAGAGCGCGTCGATACCGCGCGCCGCTGCGAACGCGCCGACCTCGCGGTGGAACGCAGGGCCTTGGTCGCCGACCTCGCCCATGTCGCCGAGCACCAGCCAGCGCGGCGCGGGCAATGAGGCGAGCACCTCGATCGCGGCGCGTACCGAGTCGGGGTTGGCGTTGTAGCTGTCGTCGATCAGCGTCGCATCGCCGCGCACGTGGCCGGGGCGTGCGAGCCGCTTGACCTGCGAGCGGCCCTTCACCGGCGCGAAGCTCTCGAGCCCGCGGCCGATCGCATCGAGCGGGCAGCCCGCGGCCAGCGCGCAGGCGCTCGCGGCGAGCGCGTTCTTGACGTTGTGCCAGCCCGCGACCTGCAGCTGCAGCGTCACCGCGCCGGCCGGCGTTTGCAGCAGCACGGCCCAGTGATCTTGCGTCCACTCGGCGTGGCAGGTCACATCCGCCAAGCCGGTCAGCGCGAAGCTCAGCGTCGGGCGGTTGCCGGCGAGCCGGTACCAGATCGGCGCGTGTTCCTCGTCGGCCGGGAACACCGCGACGCCGGTCGGGCCGAGCGCCGAAATGACCGAGCCGTTCTCGTACGCAACAGCCTCGACGCTGGCCATGAACTCCTGGTGCTCGCGCTGCGCGTTGTTGACGAGCGCGACCGTCGATGCGGTGATCGCGGCGAGTTCGGCGATCTCGCCCGGGTGGTTCATGCCGAGCTCGACGACGCCGGCGCGGTGCCAGTGGGTGTCGTCCTGGCGCAGGCGCAGCAAGGTCAGCGGCACGCCGATGTGGTTGTTCAGGTTGCCGGTGGTGGCGAACGCGCCGTCCGCGAGCCATGCGCGCAGGATGGACGCGATCATCTGCGTCACCGTGGTCTTGCCGTTGCTGCCGGTGACCGCGATCAGCGGCAGATGGAAGCGCTCGCGCCAGTGGCGCGCCAGCAGCGTCAGCGCGGCCTGGGTGTCGGCGACTTGCAGGCCGGGCAGACCCGCGGCGTCGAGGCCACGCTCGGCGAGCGCCGCGACGGCACCGCTGGCCCGGGCTTGCGCCAGAAAGTCGTGCGCGTCGAAGCGCTCGCCCTTCAGCGCGACGAACAGGTCGCCGGCTTGCAGGCTGCGCGTGTCGCTGTGGACGCGCTGGATCTCGGTGGCGCCGTCGCCGACGAGCAGCGAGCCGGGCAGCAGCGCGTGTGCTTGTGCCAGCGTCATCATCATGCGGCGAGCCCTCCACGCTGCGACAGTGCGGCGGCGGCTTCTTCGAGGTCGGAGAAATGCTGCTTCACGCCGTTGATGTCCTGGTAGTCCTCGTGGCCCTTGCCCGCGATCAGGATCACGTCGCGCGCATCGGCGTGGCGCACCGCGTGCGCGATCGCCGTGCGCCGGTCCTCGATCACGTCGACGCGCTCCTGGCCTTTCAGCCCCGCAACGATCTGCTGAAGGATGAAGGCCGGTGACTCGTTGCGCGGGTTGTCGCTGGTGATCACGACCTGCTGCGCGAGGCGTTGTGCGAGCGCGCCCATCAGCGGGCGCTTGCCCTGGTCGCGGTCGCCGCCGCAGCCGAACACGCACCACAGCGTGCCGCCGCGTTGTTGCGCGAAGGGCTGCAGCGCGAGCAGCGCCTTCTCGAGCGCATCGGGCGTGTGGGCGTAGTCGACGACGACTTGCGGGGCGTCGGCAGCCGATGCGACGCGGTCCATGCGGCCGGGGACCGGTGTCAGGCCGGCGCAGACGCGCGCGGCATCGGCGAGCGAGACATTCGATGCGCGCAGGCCGCCGATCGTAGCAAGCAGGTTCGACACGTTGTAGTCGCCGATCAGGTGCGTGCGCACATCGACGTGCACATCGCCTTCATGCAGGTCGAAGCGCAAACCGCCGTCGTCGTAGCGGATGTTGGCAGCACGCAGGCGCGCATCGCGGCTTGCAGAGTAGGTCCACACATCCAACGCATCGGACAACGTGGGCACGAGCGCCGCGCCTTGCGCGTCATCGATGTTGATCACCGCGGCGCGCAGGCCGGGCCACGCGAACAAGCGTGCCTTCGCCTGCCAATACGCTTCCATCGAGCCGTGGTAGTCGAGGTGGTCGAGCGTGAAGTTGGTGAACAGCGCGATGTCGATCTTCGAGCCGGCCAGGCGCTGCTCTTCGATGCCGATCGAGGTCGCCTCGATCGCGCACGCGTCGAAGCCCGCATCGGCGAAGCGCCTGAAGCCGGCCTGCACCGTGACCGGGTCGGGCGTCGTCATGCCGGTGAACGTGATTGCCGAGGCTTGATTCGCGGCCGGCGGCTCGCCGACGCCGAGCGTGCCGATCACGCCGCAGCGCCGGCCGAGCGCGGCGAGCGCCTGCGCGACCCACCAGGTCGTCGAGGTCTTGCCGTTGGTGCCGGTGACGGCGATCACGGCGTTCAGGCGCTGGCTCGGGGACCCCATGAAGCCGCTCGCGAGCGCACCGGTGCGCGCCTTCAGATCGGGCAGCGCGGCGACGCCGTCGTCATCGGCATCAAACGAAAACGCCTCGACACCGACGGCCTCGACCAGGCACGCGCTCGCGCCCGCGGCCCGCGCCTGCGACACGAACTGCCGGCCATCGACCGCATAACCGGGCCACGCGATGAAGGCATCGCCCGGTGTCACGCGCCGGCTGTCGGTCGTGAGCGCGCGCGCACCGCGCTGCGCCAGCCAACCGAGGGCGGCGTCCACCGAGGCGAGATATAGCAGGCCCATCAGAAGCTCTCGTCCTCGGCCGGCATTTCGCGCGTGACGATCTGCGTCTTCACGTCCAGATCGGGCTGCACGCCGAGGGTGCGCAGCGTCTGCTGCACCAGGTCGCTGAACACCGGCGCAGCCACGTCGCCACCGTACCACTTGCCGGCGGTCGGTGTGTCGACCATCACCGCGACGATGATGCGCGGGTCGCTGATCGGTGCAATGCCGACGAACCACGAGCGGTACTTCTTGGTCGCGTAGCCCTTGCCTTCCTGCTTGTACGCGGTGCCCGACTTGCCGCCCACCGAGTAGCCGATGGTCTGCGCCCGGGGCGCGGTGCCGCCGGGCCCGGTGACGAGGCTGAGCATCTGCCGCACCGTCTTGGCGGTCTCGGGCGAGATCACCTTCAGGCCGTTGACCTTGGCACCGGCGTCTTGCGCGCTGCTCTTCTCGAGCGTGACCGGGATGAACTCGCCGTCGTGCGCGAACACGGTGTAGGCGTGCGCGATCTGGAACAGCGACGCCGACAGGCCGTAGCCGTAGCTCATCGTCGCCTGCTCGATCGGCTTCCAGGTCTTGAACGGGCGCAGCCGGCCGGTCACCGCGCCAGGGAACGCGAGCTGCGGCTTCTGGCCGAAGCCGGCCTGGGTGTAGAGCTCCCACATCTCGCGCGGCTGGAACATCAGCCCCATGCGCATCGCACCGATGTTGCTCGACTTCTGGATCACCTCGGACACGGTCAGGTCGCCGTGCGCGTGCGAGTCGCTGATCACGAAGCCGCCCATCGAGATCTTGCCGGGCGCGGTGTGGATGATGGTCTCGGGCTTGACGCGGCCGGTCTCGAGCGCCCACGCGGCGATGAAGGGCTTGACGGTCGAGCCGGGCTCGAAGGTGTCGGTCAGCGCGCGGTTGCGCAGCTGCTCGCCGGTGAGGTTGCGGCGGTCGCCGGGCGTGTAGCTCGGGTAGTTCGCGAGCGCGAGCACCTCGCCGCTGCGTGCGTCGAGCACGACCACGCTGCCGGCCTTGGCCTTGTTCTCGGCGACCGCGTCGCGGATGCGCTGGTAGGCGAAGAACTGCACCTTCGAGTCGATGCTGAGCGCCACATCGCGGCCGTCGACGGCTGCGACGCTGTCGCCGATGTCCTCGATCACGCGGCCGAGGCGGTCCTTGATCACGCGGCGCGTGCCGTCGCGGCCGGCCAGGTCTTTCTGGCGTGCGAGTTCGATGCCTTCCTGGCCCTTGTCCTCGACGTTGGTGAAGCCGACCACGTGCGTGGCCGCTTCGCCCTCGGGGTACTTGCGCTTGTACTCGCGCACCTGGTGGATGCCCTTCAGGTCGAGGCCGAGCACGTCCTTCGCGACCTGGTCGTCGACCTGGCGGCGCAGCCAGACGTAGTTGTCGTTGCTGTCGAGCCGGTCGGTCAGCTCCTTCGGCGTCATGCCCAGCAGCTTGGCGAGCTGGCGGCGCTGCGCCGGGTCGGCGTCCAGATCTTTCGGGTCGGCCCACAGCGACGGCGCCGGGATGCTCGACGCGAGGATCAGCCCGTTGCGGTCCAGGATGCGGCCGCGGCTCGCCGGCAGCTCGAGCGTGCGCGCGTAGCGGATCTCGCCCTGGCGCTGGAAGAAGTCGGTGCCGATCACCTGCACGTACAGCGCGCGGCCGAGCAGGCCGACGAAGCTCAGGCCGACCAGCGCGACCAGGAACTTCGAACGCCACGGCGGCGTCTTCGAGGCCAGCAGCGGGCTGGTCGAATAGCTGACGGCACGCGCGCTCGCGCCGGGGCCGCGGCCACGCGCCTGCGTACTCGACTTCGATGCACCTTTGATCTTGTCCAGCCAACTCATGGCGTGCCCCCACTGGCCGCGTTCGCAGCGCCGCGCGCCCCGTTCACGTACTGCGTCACGGCAGGCGTGGCGCTGCGCATCGCCAGCTTGTCGCGCGCGGTCTTTTCCACGCGCAAGGGCGTGGCCTGCGATTGCTTCTCGGACTTGAGGCGCTCGAACTCGCTGCCGAGCACACGCTCTTCGTTGCGCGCCTTGTCGAGGTCGGCAAACAGCCGGCGCGACTCGTGCGACACGCGCACAAGGTAGATCGCGCTGAAGATCAGCCCGATCAGCAGCAGCACGTTGAGCCGCGTCATGCCGCGACCTCCGTTCGCTCCGCGACCCGCATCACTGCGGAGCGCGCACGCGGGTTGGCCCGCACTTCATCGTCGCTCGGCTTGACGCGCGCGATCGACCTGAGCCGCATCGCCTTCGGCTCGGCGAACGGTGCGCGGCGGTCGAACACGTGCTTGCTCTCGCGCGCAATGAAGGTCTTGACGATGCGGTCTTCGAGCGAGTGAAAGCTGATCACGACGAGCCGCCCGCCGGGCAGCAGCAGATCGAGCGCGGCGTTCAGGCCCTGTTCGAGCTCCTCAAGCTCGGCGTTGACGAAAATCCGAAGAGCTTGAAATGTGCGCGTTGCAGGGTTCTGGCCCGCTTCGCGGGTTTTGACCGCACGAGCCACGACGTCGGAAAGCTCCCCTGTGGTTCGAACAGGGTTCCCGCTTTCGCGCCGAGCAACAAGCGCCTTTGCAACCTGTAGAGCAAACCGTTCTTCCCCATAGTCACGAATCACCTCCGTCAATTGGCGCTCGTCGGCGCGGGCCAGAAAGTCCGCCGCGCTCTCGCCGCGGGTCGTGTCCATGCGCATGTCCAGCGGCCCGTCGAAACGGAAGCTGAACCCGCGCGCGGGGTCGTCGATCTGCGGCGACGAGACGCCCAGATCCAGCAGCAGGCCATGGACCTTGCTCACGCCTTGGCGGCTGAGCGTGTCTGCCATGTGCGCAAAGCTGGTGTGATGAATGGAAAAACGCGGGTCGGTGACCCGCGTTGCATCGTTGGTGGAGGCGGCCGCAACGGCCTGCACATCCCGGTCGATGGCCACCAGCCTTCCGTGAGGCGACAGCCGCTGCAACAGCAGCCGCGAATGCCCGCCGCGGCCATACGTGCCGTCGAGGTAGGTGCCGTCCGGCGAGGTCACGAGCGCGTCCACCGCTTCATTGAGCAGGACGGTCGTGTGCTGCCAGGAATCCATGAGAGGGGCGCGCGAAGAGAGGGCTGTGCCGGGGCTCAGAAGCTGAAGTTCTTCAGCGACTCGGGCATGTCCGATTGCATCACGGCGGCTTCGTGCTCGGCATACGCCTTTGCATCCCACAGCTCGAAGTGGCTGCCCATGCCGAGCAGCATCACGTCGCGCACCAGGCCGGCCGAGAGGCGCAGCTCAGGCGCGATCAGCACGCGCGAGGACGCGTCGATCTCGACATCCATCGCGTTGCCGAGGAACACGCGCTTCCAGCCCGCGGCCTCCATCGGCAGCGCGGCGACGCGGTCGCGAAAGGCCTCCCACGCCGGGCGTGGAAAGATCAGCAGCGAGCCTCCCGGCTGCTTGGTGACCGTCAGCTGGCTCACCCCCATCGCCGTCAGCAGCTCGCGATGACGCGCCGGCACGGCGAGTCGCCCCTTGCCGTCCAACGTCAGAGCCGCGGGCCCCTGGAATACGATGTTTGCCACGAATACCTAAAAAAGTGCACTTTGCGCCACTTTAACGGAAATTCGGGCCGGGTCAATCGGATTTCGAAAGAAAAATCAATGGAATCAAAGACTTAGCGACGATTTTGAACGCAAACTTTCGAGAAAATTCGTTCAAAAATAAGGACTTGCGGAAGGCACTGAAAGTAGTGCGTGAGCTAAAGGCGCTGTGTGACGGTAGGTAAGCACTCGTGAGGAGCGCACCGCAAGTCGGGAAATCGGCGGCCGACTTGGAAAAAGCGCACGTAACGTGGGAAAGCGGCATGAGAGTCGGAAAACGCGGCTTTCGCGGCTCCGCTCCCACCGTCGACGACTACAAACCGTCTTGGGACAGGGGTCCAGCCTCTCCGCTACGTGCTGACAATAAAGAGTGCCGCTGTTTACCGGGCGGGACCCATGTACTTCAGCATATTCCCGAGCAGCGACCAGTCCGCCTCATTCGCGTCCTGCCAGTCGGAGGGGTAGCCCTCCTCATCCGCCAGACGGACGAGTTGCACCCGGTTTATCACCGAAAAGGTTGCGACGTCGGCCAGGCTCTCGAACTCATGAACCTGCTCGCCCTCAGCAATGAACACCATGAACGGTCGTAGCGGGACGCCGTTGACTATCTTCATCGGACCCTGCGCGAGTTGCCCAGTTGCCCCTGCTTCGGGAATTGCGTGCATGCGCAAAGTCTATCGGCGTTCCCGATTGACCAAGCCCGCCAGCTACGAGCGCTGATGAAAGGTGATAGAACTCGGTCGAGCAACTCGCCGCGCGTCGCGAAGACCCGCACGATGTATTCTTTGGAGATAGCGTTTCGAAAGTGAGTCGCCCATGCCCACGTCGCCCCATCGAGATCCTCCCAAAAGCGTCCGCACTAAGCTCAAGTCGACGGCGGATGCCGCCCCCGCATTCCCTTCGACGGGTGATGAGCTCGGGCTCGGAGTGGCCGCGGCATGTGGTCGCCAAAGGCGCTGGCTTGCAGAGAACCAAGACGCTCTCACCAGTTCAAACAGGTTCGTCGAAGAGCAGGGTGTGCCGCTGGCTCGCCACAGGAAGTTCTAAGGGTCGGGTCGCTGTCCCGTTCCCGCCGTTGAGATCTTTGAAGAAATGGCGCGCGAACAAAGGCCCACCAAGCGGTGGGCCTTCAAAATGAAGAAGTGCGGTGAGGCTGCGTGCAGCTATCCCATGCGCGCCAGCTGCGCTCGAAGTTCTTGCACCACCTCACCCTTGCGGGAGCGCAGCGCACCGAGAGCACATGAGACGTGACCGCAGCATGTTTGAGCCCGACGCCATCCCTGCCAAAAGCTGCACGGACCGGAAGCGGAAAACATCGCATGGGAACTCATCATCGCCAGTTGCCCCAAACCGGCCTTGGAGCCGAGTGCCGCAGATGCAAGCCTGGACCGCTCGTGTGCGTCGGTGGCACTCAGCCTTCATTCGAGGAACTTGTCGGCGCACCAGAATTCGGTGTGCTCGCCCTCTTTCGACCGATACATGCACACGACGACAGTGTGCTCAGTGGGAACGGTCAATCGGCCATCTGCCACTCTGCAGACAAGGGCCGCAGCGGAAAATGCTGGGCGCCGACGTAGAAATGCCTTGGATATGCGACGAGGGCTTGCCGCGTGACGCGGACCCGGCGGCTCGAACAACGTGCGCGCGCAAGGACGGTGACAAACTGGTTGGGATGCATAGTTGAGGAAGAAGTTGACCTTCCACGTGTAGGCACCCCGTTTCCATCCTCACGATCAAGTAACTCCGGTGCCCACTCGCCCCGATGCCTGGACGCAGAAGCACTCGGTCAACCGCTAGTGACTCGGCGCGATCGCACTGGAAGGGCCCAGCACCTTCGCCTTTGCTGCCAGAGCGTCCTCGCGCGACAACTGCTTGAGGCCAAGCAAAGATAATTGTGAGCAGTAGCCCACCGAGGCCTTGCCCTTGCTCGGCAAGGCTGCGGCGGACTGGCCTCGTATCGACCGCGTCGGCCCCACCGCCTAGGCGCTGTTACCTCGCGAGAGGATCCACGGCATGTACGCGATCAAGGTCGGCGTCAAACGCCAGCAGCAAGGTTCGCCCGACCACGCGTACGTTTGAAAGCTCAGTCTGAATATCAGGCTCGAGTACACCCGCGTGATAGTCGTCGAGGAAGGACAAGAACGCACGGATTGACGCCTCGTACCGCTCGCGCTGAGCCGAAGACTCTATGAGCAGTTTGAAGCGAACGCCGTCGTTGCCCTCGGCGAGCACCGAGAACAGCATCGAGAACTGGGGACGCCCAGGTCGCTTGCCAGCAGAACTGACAAACGTCACGGCAGGAGCCTCCGGCCCGACGAACTTCTTATACAGAGTCAAGAGGGCCGCTTTCAGCAGCACGTAGTGGTCCTTGCCTGCCTCTTTCAGGAAGGACTCGAAGTACGACTTCCCGACGAAGACAATGACCGCTGTCGGCAGGAGCCATTCAATCCCGGCACTGGGACCAGGTGCTTCCTTGCCGTCAATGAGCAGATCAAGGCCACCTGCGCCGACCAGGTCTCGGAAATCGTTGAATGCGTGGGCAGGAATGGCGTCGTCGTGAACGACCGCAATCATCGGAGTCGGATGGGCGCTCATCCGCGCGCGGTACTTCTTGGCCGGCGCCGGAGGATCTCTGCGCACCGAAGATAAAAAGCATGCGTGAAAGCGCCGCGGTGCAGCTTTTTAGTCAGCCCGGCTGTGGTCATCTCCACGCCTTCAGCTGAAAGGGCGGCAACCAGTTCGGCATAGGTCGCCCCGGCGCGCTTGATAAGCGCCTTCAGGTCGTTCGCGGCCTCTTCTTCCCAAGGATCTCGCATGCAGCAGTCATTGCCGGGGTTCCCTGACTGTACCCGCCCAAGTGCGGGTGTTGCCGATATAGCCGTTTATGGGTATATTCATTCCCATGAACGTATTCAATCGGTCGAAAAATAAACTCGATCTCTCCACTGGAGCATTACTGACCTACTTCTAAGCACGATGACTGTTCACAACGCTTCCATGACAAAGGAAAAGCTCCAACGCTGGCGTGAGGAGGGTCGCGGCACGGGCGAAGGGGCGAACTACAAAGGTTGGCTGACGGTTCACGACATCAACTCCCAGGGCAACAAACACCGCTTCCGCGAAAGCATTCATGGGCGCGTGTGCCACTGGTTCTCAGACGTTGAATGGGAAGTAGGGATGGTTTTTAACGCCTCGCCCTACGCCACCGAGCTTCTCGACCAGGTCGCTCTGGATTTTGACGAGACCCGGGCCATCGCCGCTGATGCCGGTATCGACTACCCGAAAGACCCGGTAACCCGGGAAGAAATCGTGATGACCACCGATATCGTGGCGACTATCCAGACCGGCGCCGCCCCCGTCAAGCTGCCCCGCTCAGTGAAGAAGCCTAGCGCCTTCGGCAGCTTCAACGACATCGAACACGCGGAGATCGAGCGCCGGTATTGGGCCGCTCGAGGTTGGCAGTGGAAGTTCGCAAGCAATGACCCCCGCGTTCTGCCACCCGCCCTGCTCACGAACGTCAAGCTTCTGGAGCCACATCGGTTTATGCACGAGGACGCCCACCCCTACGAAGGATTCATCGAGGACAACGCTCGGGAGATGCTTCACGCACTGATGGCAAAGCGCGCGACGCAGACGCTCGGCGAATTCTGTAGCGGCATCGACGCCCATCGCGGCCTTGACAGTGGCCGTGCGCTCAAGCTCGCGTACTACCTCATCGGTCGCCATGAACTGCGTGCCGACCTGTGCGGTCTCCGTCTCGACCGCCAGGACGTCTTGGATATTCGCGGTCGAACGGTCGCGTGGCACCAAGCTAACCAAGGTGAGCGAGGTGCGGCGTGAGCTTTCAGGAACTCGACATCCTCACGGGCCATGACGGCATGCTGCAGTGGCGCGTGATGGTCAAGCAGTCGCACTCCACAGTCCTGTTCGATGTCACCGATTTGCACTCCGGTGAGCCCTTCTCCAAGCCTACCCAGTGGCTCGAAGACCAGATTGAAGATGGTCACCTCAAGAAGGCAGTGCCCCAGGGGACGGCCAGAACCACGGACAACATGGTCGACTATGCCCGTCGGACTCATGCCAGGTTCGCACGCGTCCTTGAAACGACCCGGCTTCTAACCCCTGCCGGGAGGAGCGCCGCGTTTCAGGAGCTCCGGCTAACGGACACCAAGGTCACGTACAAGACCTTCATGAAGGTTGTCCGCCTCTGGTTTGCATCGGGTGGAGTACCGGACGCGATGCTTCCGGCGTGGGATCGTTGCGGTCCCTCACCCCTGAACACCACCAATTTGGACGCAATCTCGCTGGCTGACGCGAAACGCGCTTGCCGAGAGAAGGCCTTGGAACTCGACCTCAACGCACACCCCATGCCGACACAGGTCGGCGTCCCTCGCAAGGATGGCAAGCCACGAAAACGCGCCCTTCCTCGCCTTCCGACGTTGTACACAGTGGACCGCGAGACCTTGCGCGTGTTCATGAACTATTGGAAGACGATGAAAGGCAAGACCGGGCGCAGCTTGGTCAAGGCCTACAAAGACATGTGCATTGAGGTTTTCACCAGCGTGGACCCGTTGGGAAAGACCGTCTACTGGGACCCGCGACGCATTCCGTCGGAGCGCCAGTTCCGCGACTGGTACGAGACCCTGAACGACTACAAGGCGCGACGCCTGAATCAGGTCCGGGACAAGGACTTTGAGACGCAAGAGCGCGAGCAACTGGGCAATGAATTCTCAGTCGGCATCACGGCCGGGGCGGTGGGCAGCGGTGACGCAACCATCTGGAACGTCGGACTGAGAAGCCGTTTCGCCACCCGCGAGGTCATAGGTCCTGCCGTGGTATTCCGAATTCGAGATAAGCGCACAGGCATGCTCTTGGGGATTTCCGTTGGCTTCGAGTCGGCATCTTGGAGCGGCTTCGCCACGGCCATCGCCAACTGCTACGAGGACAAGGTAGCTTTCTGTGCCAGGTATGGCATCACTATCACGCCCGAGGTCTGGCCCGTTCGTGGGCTCCCTGCATCTATCGAGGCTGACTGCGGCGAAACAGACAATACCAAGCCTGACTACTTCATTGCTGCGACAGGCGTGAGGTTCAAGAACATCATCGGAGGCCGGCCGGATATGAAACCCGGCACCGAGTCGGACTGGCACACCTTGCAAGTGGCGATGAACGGAGATACGCCAGGCGCCCTCATCGAACGCTGGCAAGCTGCCACTAAGCGCGAATGGCGCGTGCGCTCGGTCTTGGATATCGACCAGTTCATGCACAACCTGCTCCTCATCGAGCTTGACCGCATGAAGCAACTACGTGAAGGCGTCCTGCTGCCGGCAGAGATGATTGCTGCAGGCGCGAACTCCAGTTCGCTGTCGATGTGGCGCTGGCACGTCGAGCACCACGGCGGCGGCCTGCGCAGCGTCGACCCCGACAAGACGACGCTTTCGCTGTTGGACCGTGAGTCCGGATCCATCACCGAGGGTGGTGTGATGTTCCGCGGAATTTCGTACGTCGCAAGTGAGCTGGTGGCAAAGCACTCTTTCGCGCGGGCTAGGCGTGAAGGCGCTCGCACCGTGACCATCGCGTTCGACACTCGGCTTGTCGACACCGTCTACATCCTCGAGCGCGACCGCAGTGTCATCAAGTGCAAGCTCAACATGAAGCTCGAGCATCAGCACGACTACACAGGCAAGTCCTTCGCTGAAGTCAAGACACTGCGTGAAAGAGAGGACATCAATGCCGCCGCCCATGCCCTCACCGCGCATCAGTCTTCGCTGACCATGCGCGAAGCGACTCTGAACAAGGTCAAGGAAGCGACAGAGCTCACCAACCAGTCGACGTCCGCGAAGCTCCCCCCGGGCACGCAGATGAAAGCGCTCAAAGAGAGCCGCAAGCGCGAGCGCTTCGAACACTCACCGAGTCAGGCTATGCGCCCTTACACGAATGAACCACAGGCACCACCGGCAAACGTCGTTTCCATTGACCGGCCCAAGCCGGGTCGCGCCCCATTCGGTTCTCTGTTCGGTTCAATGATTGCCGAGCTCTCAGAGCAAGCTAGGGCCTCCACGGATAGCCCGGCCACTTCGAAGGAGGCAAAGCGTGATTGAGATCACCAAGTACTACCCACATCCGAACGTCGACTTCGCGGGCAATAAGCTCATCGAGTTCATGCCGTATTTGACGCAGGAGCGGATGGCTCGGATGTTGCAGAGCCTCGTCTACTGCACGGTCGAGGAACGCGCGCACGACCCGACCTTACGTCTGCAATATCTCAGTCGACTCAAGCACTACTACGTGCCGCTCGACTTGCAAACAATGATGGCGATGCAACTCTGGGATGCTGTGCTGGCCAGCTACGCTGCCCGGAACCCGGAAGCGGACGATGCAGCGGACAAGCTCATGGCCCTGTGCGAAAGTCTGGAAGATGACAAGCGTTCACTTGGCACGAACCGGAGTGCCGAGCTCCCGTCCTGCATCCTCCTCATGGGTACCCCCGGTACTGGCAAGTCCCTGACCATCAAGTCGCTGCTGACGCGTCTACCTACCGAGGTCATGTACCACTCAAACATTGATGCCTATCAGCTTCTTGGCGTGTTCGTGAATGCGCCGGGTGGACGCGACAACAAGACGCTTGCGACGACCATCTACGACACATTGCACAGCGCGGCAGTCAAAGCAGGGCTTCGCATGCCCCGCATCGCAGCGAACGCCAGCATCGGCGTTCTCCGTTTGGCAGTGCGTGAACTTGTGCGCCGGCTGAACGTCGGCTTCATCTGTGTCGATGAGCTTCAGCACTCGGTCCGCGGTAGCTCAGGCCTGGACAACGAGACGATGCGCTTTCTGACGGACCTCATCAACGATCTACCAATCCCGATTGTCCTCATCGGGACGTGGCAGGTCGCAGCCATCCTCGCCGCGGAATTGCGTCTTTCGCGCCGAGGTACGTCGCCCGAGTCGCATCGGTCCCGACGAATGGCAAACAACGCCGAGTACGAAACGTTCCTCAAGGGACTGTTCAGCTTTTCCGTCCTCACCGAACCCTTTATCCTCAACCCGCTCTTCATCGAGACGTTTTACAAGCATACGCAGGGCATCACCGACCTCAACATCAAATTGATGATGCTTGCGCAGGCCACTGCCATCCGCAACGGCACGGAGACGCTCACGCCAACGTTGGTTGATGAAGTCGCAAAGGAGCACTTCGCGCTCGTCGCGCCTGCTGTGCGCATGATGCGCGAAGGCGTCAAGGAGAACGACCCGCTCCTGTGGGACCTTGAGCCTGTCAACTTCGAAGAATACATGGAAGCGCTCGTGGCCAGGGCGGAGCTCGAGCTCACAAGCAAGAAGTCCGGCATCAATTCTTTGGCCGCCATTCGAAGGCATATCCAGCAAGCGCTTAAAGGCGCCGAACTCGCCTCGGAGAAGACTGCAGAGGTTATCGCGGCGGCTGCGGTCAAAAGCAATCCCGGAAGGAACGTTGCCCAACACCTCGTTGGCGTGCTGAATGACGCCCAGACAGGCGGTCCCAGACCCACGAAATCGGTCAAGCGAAAGGCCGCGGTTGATGCGCAGTTTGAAGCATTGGACGACGTGGACCTCCGCAAGATTGTCTACCTGGCGCAGCGAGCCAGTATCGACCCTTCTGACGCGCTGGAGACGGCCGGCTATTACAGCTCGCTCGCCGAGGACGTTCCCTTCTGACGCTGTAAGGCGTGAAGAGCCAGCACATCCATGAGGCTGTTCACGCTTCCCGCTCCCTATCCGGACGAACTGGGCTACAGCGTCATCGCGCGCTACCTTGCCCAGTGGCAGTACAGCCAGAACGACAAGTTGCTGCATGATTTGCTCGGCCCATCCAAGGCTGGGGTCGACCCAACCACGCCTCCTCATTTGTCACGGCTCGCCAAGTCACTCGGCTTCGCTGGCGCACGCTCGTTCGCCGCCCGCCACACTCTTCTTCCCTACTACCTCGCATTCGTCCCCGCGATGGACCGAAGACGAGCGCTTCGAGCCCTGCTGTCAGATGACACTGCAGTGGCGTCTAAGGTTGCCAGGACGCTGGTCTACCGCTGCGCTGAACCTGACACTTTTCGCTTCTGTGCGGACTGCATGCGCCGGGATCTCGTGGTCTACGGGGAAACGTATTGGCATCGCGCTCACCAGCTGCCAGGCGTTCTGCGCTGCGCTCGCCACCGAACACTTTTTCGCGACAGCCGCGTTCCCTTTCGCAGCGAGCGCCCGAACGAGTATTGGGCAGCGACGTGGGAGGCGCTGATGCCGTCCAGGACCAAACGCCTGGCACCGCAGATGAGCGGCGCACTTGCAGAACTCGTCGCGACGCGCAGTCTGAGCTTACTGAGCACTGGATTTGCCCGGGACGAGTGCACGTCCTGGTTGCAATATCGGCTCATCTTGCGCCAGCTCGGCTACGTGGATGCAACGGGCCGGCTAAACGCGAGTCGGTTCGAAGAAGATCTGCTCACCTACTTCGCCGCCAACGATTGCCAACCGCAGCGGTTCGGCCTGGACCGCTGGTGGCTCCAGATTACGCGCCGTTCGAGCGTGCAGTATCACGTGCCCGTGCAGCACTTGCTACTTCAGGCGTTCATCGCCAATCGGCAGATCGCTGTTCCCGAGCAGATGTCTCTCGCACACGAGACCGACGGATAAAGTCCAATTGCTTCATAAGGCATGGAACTTCATGCCTCAAACGACCAGACCTTCGGCTCCCGAGCATCCATCGAGCGCTACCTTGCGCCGGTTCCCAATGGAGAGCGTCTGGTATGGCAGGACCAACTTCTCTGGCGTGATGACAACAAGTGGGGTAGCCGGTCGCGAATAGAGCGCGGCGATGGAAGCATCGCCGTGCGCGAAGGTGACGCTTCCGACTTCTGCTGGGCGCCGAAAGCAGCAACCTGGCTGTCGCGTCCGGCATTCGAGCTCGCGACGGAACCCTCCCGAGGATGGCGCAGGTTCCAGGGCCTGCCCGTCTCGTTCGACCTTTCCGCATTGATACCCTGCGCGAACGCAGCCGCGACGCTTCAGTCTTTGCTCGGCACGGCGGATCTCGGGAGGAACGGGTTCGTCCGAAGCGAGTGGGAGGGATGGTCACTCCTTTGTCCGACGATGACGCTGCTATCGGCAATGACCGCACCGAGTCTACCGATTTTCAATGTACTGATGAGTCCAGTCGGTCAGGGGGTAATGCTCGACCTCAAGGCATCCACGCCAGATTGCCTTGCACTCGTACGAACCTATGGGTTCGCGCTCGTTCCGTATCGTCCCCGGGCATACGAATGCCTCGGGTTCTGGCTTGAGGACTCAAGACGGCGCTTCTCGCTGCAGCGCACCTACCGCTCCATCATTCAGAACAAGCCTCTGGAACTTCCCGTCACATCGGCGCAGGTGGATTTGCTCGCCGAGGGGTACACCGATGGCGAACGCCTCGTCGTGCAGCGCTTGGGGGCGAACCAGGAGCAGCGGATCTGGCCACGCAGCTGGCGGCAACTGGTCATTCGATGCGTATTCCGCTCAAATCGTCACCGCATTCCGATTCAAACCGGCAGCGCGTTCCGATTCAACTCGGCACCTCAATCCGATTCAAGCCGGCAGTTCGCTCCGATCCAAACTGGCAGAGTTAGCCGCGGCAGGGTTGTCCACGGCGGCGGGCGGGCGTCGCCTGCGACGAACGCACGACCGCCGCGGTGGGCAACCCGTGTTCAACGCTCGTCGATGGCAGTCCGGCGCCTCGGCGCGCGCGCTCTGCCGCGGCGCGGGGCCGCTCGCCACACTCAGCGCTTGCCCGCCTTGCTGGCCTTTGCTACAGCACGACGTCCACGCATCGATTCCTCTCCCTGGAGCGCGATCCTCTGCGAGCCCGTGACCAATCGATCCAGGATCGCGTCCGCGACCGTCGGATTGCCGCCGCTCAGATAGTCATGCCAGCGATCGACCGGCAGCTGGCTCGTCACCAGCGTTGCCTTGATCCCGCTGCGCTGTTCGATCACCTCCAGCAGGTCGCTGCGCCCGGCGGCCGTCAGCGCGCTGATGCCGAAGTCGTCGAGGATCAGCAGATCCACCTTCGCCAGCTGTGTCAGCCGCTTTCTGAAACCCCCGTCGCCGTGGGATACCGCCAAGTCCTCCAGCAGCAAGCTCACCCGCTGAAAGCTTACCGATAGGCCATGCCGGCATGCCTGGTTGCCCAAGGCACACGCCAGCCATGTCTTTCCCAGCCCCGTCGCACCTGTCACGATCACGTCCACCCCGTGCCGCACCCAGTTGCATACCGCCAGCGAGGCCATCGCCGATCGGTCCAGGCCGCGCGCGACCTGAAAATTCACATCCTCCATGCATGCGCCCGGCTCCCGCAGCTTGGCCGCCGCCAGCAAGCGCCGCAATCGCCGGTCGTCACGGAAGGTCACCTCTTGGTCGACCAGCAGGCCGAAGCGTTCCTCGAAACCCAAGTGCCCGGCCACGGCCGACGACACCTGTTCGTCGAACCCGTGAGCCATCCCGTACAGCTTCAACTCGTTCAGCTTGCGCAACGTGTCGGTCGTCATCATGTCGAATCGTCCTTTCAGGGTCAGAGGTCAGTGATAGAACTTCGGGCCGCGAACGTTCTCGTGTTCGAAAGCCGCCTCGGTCGGGCTGGCGTCAGCCGGGACCGTATCGAGCCGGTGCGCCAGGATCGAGCGGATGCTTCCAAGCGTCGTCGCCTGGATCTCCAACCCGCGCCGGCAGGCCGCATCGAGCCGCTTGGCGCCCACCTGCGCCAACAACTTCTTCAGCCCCAGCGCGAAGCGATAACCCTGCTCCTTCACCTTGAAGCCGGCCATCCGTCGTTGCAGGAAGTCGTACACGTGCGCGCCAACGCCGCGTGCCCACTCGAGTTCGGCGTCCGCCGTCCACAGTCCAAACGCGCGCTGCGCCGGCGTCAGATGCAGTGGGTCGACCTTCGGCGTCGTTCCCGGCTCCAGAACGTGACTCGCCGCCCGGCGTCCGCCATGCAGCACCTCGACGACGCTTTCGCCGATGCGCAGGTCCACGACCTGCCGAACGAGTGGTGCCGGTGCGCTGTACAGCCGACCGTTCACGTCGAACATGCCGCCCATGTCGACGCGCACGCGGCGGAACTCCACGTACTCGAACGGCCGGTCGGGCAATGGCCGCATTGCCGGCTTGTCGACGGTCTCGAAGGTGCTCGCCCGACTACCCGGCAAGTTCTGAAACGGGCGCTGGTTGAGATCTGCCAGCAGTTCGGCAATCGCCTGGTTCAGCTCGCCCAGGCTCGTGAAGACGCGCTTGCGCAGCCGAAACAGAATCCAGCGTTCGACGATCAGCACGCCGCCCTCCACCTTGGCCTTGTCCTTGGGCTGGCGTGCGCGCGTCGGCAGCACCGTCAGTTGATAGTGTTCGGCCATGTGTTGGTAGCTCGCGTTCACGATGGGCTCGGTGCGGCTGGCGCGGGTAACGCCAGACTTCAGGTTGTCGCAGACCACCACGAGCGGCACCGCGCCGAAGGCCTCGAACATGCGCACGTGCGCGCCGATCCAGTCGGCCAGTTGCTGCGACCAATGCGCCTCGGCGTACGTGTAGTTCGACGCGCCGAGCACGCCGACGAAGATCTGCGCCTGCCTGATCTGACCCGTTGCGCGGTCGCGGACAGGCAATGTCGGCCCGGCGTAGTCGACGAACACCCGCTCGCCGGCTACGTGCACCTGGCGCAGATAGGGCTTGAGGGTCTTGGCCCATTCGCGGTAGCGCCTGTAGAACTGGCTGCGCTGCATGCCGTCCGGGTGCTGCCCGAGGTACTCCAGGTGCAGCACCTGAAGCGTCGCGCCTTTGCGTTGCATGTCGCGATGCACCGCGCCCCAATCCGGGTCCTGTTTGCGCGTGAAGCGCAGCAAGGTCGCCGGATACAACAGCTCTTCCAGTGCCGCGTCGTCCAAGCCCTCGGGCAGTGGCCAGGACAAGCCCGCTGCAGCGGCGCGCGTGAGGTAGCTGCTGACCGTGTCGCGCGACACGCCCAGGCTGAGCGAAATCGCGTTCGTCGTTGCGCCGAGTTCATGGGCGAGGCGCAGCACCTGCCGTATGGCTCGCATGGGAATTCTCCGGTTGGCCATCGTGGATGCGCAGCGCACAAGGCTGCGGCCCAAGAGCTGTCGTGGACCGATCGCAACGTCTACGACACCGCGATCGGGCAGGCGGAGCAGGGCCAGCTGGCCTTGACAGGCCAGGGTTCAAGCCGGAAAATTCCTCGCGAAGTCTCCACTTCTTTTAGGCATTTCCGGCGACGGCCTGCAGCTCCAACTGCAGGCCGTTTGTCTTTGAGGCCCGGGATCGAGGATCAATCCATGGCGTCCTCCCCAGGGGTTGGCCCAGTGGCGCGCAGGCCGCCGCGTCGCGGCGATGCGCCGCGCGGCTTGAAGACGTAGCGGTTCGGCCAGAGCTCCTGAACGTCCGAGCCGATGAGCCGCGCGATGAACACGGCCACACCGTGCGAGGTGACCCGGTCGTGGATGACGTTGCCCACCACCGACAGCGACACGTTCAGTTCACGCGCTACTGCGCGCTGGGTGTAGCCCGCGCGGCGCAGTCGGTAGTTGATCTCCAGCGGATCGGCGGGACCGGGGGGTGACAGGTTCATTTCGTATGAGTACAGTATCGCGAAACAATTTATCTTGTCTCAATTGAGACATATGTTAGCGAGACTGAATTGATCGATCAAGCGTCATCACAAGAGTCCGGTGAGCCTGCCGAGGATGTCTTCGGCATCGCCGGCCGCCTCCAGCAGGTGTTGGCACACGCCGGGCTCAGCCAGACCGAACTGGCGCGACGCCTGGGCTTGTCCGCTGGCTACGTCAGCGAGGTCGTGCGCGGGATCAAGCGGCCCGGCACGGAGTTCTTCATCGGCATCCGCCGCGAGCTCAAGGTGTCGATCGACTGGTTGCTCAGCGGCGAAGGGGCGATGGTCGGCGGCGTGGGCATTCGGCATGAGTTGCTGCGCGCGATCCGGCTGCAGGTCGAGGTGGCTCGCGCGGCGGTGGTGGACAACGACCCGGTGGCGCGCGCCCTGCTGGTGCTGATCCGGGAGGGGCAGTTGCAAACGGCGACATCCGACCCGCAGTTCGTAGCGCTGCTGGAACGTCTGGCGCCGCAGGACGGCCAGCTGGATCTGGCCGTTGAGCTGTACAACGGCCACCTCTGGGCCTCCGACCCGGTCGTGCAGCGACGCAACATCCTCGCAGCTGCAGTGGCGCACTTTGAGGCACGCAAGCCAGTGAACAAGATGGCGGCGCTGACAGGTTCACCATCGGTCCAGGTGAACCTCGGAAAGAAGCAGCGCGTGGCCGGGCGCGATTACCACCAACGATGAGGGCAACGAGCATGGAACAGACGACAACGGACGAACAGGCGTCCAACCTGCGGGCTCAACTCAATCTCGGCGAAGGGTGCCGCATCGCCGGGCACGACTATCACGAGACCCGCATACCCGATTCGGTCAAGATGTACTTGGCGACAATCCCGTCGAGCCAGTTGGACGAGAAGGCGATCGACAACGAGCGGCTGTTTGCCTACCGGTTCGGGATTGACGTGCCGCGGCACGTGCGAGAGCAGGTCATCGCCATCAAACACCGATACGGCTTCACCGACGCAGAGATCCGTGGGCTGCGGCGGGGTGGGCAGTTGTCGGTCATGCGATCTGAGGCGCGACTGAAGCCAGACAAGCTGCTTCCGACGGTGGGATGGGTCTACTTGGCGTTCACGTCATTGGTGGGCATCTTGTGTCTGATGATCGTGACTCACTCCACGGCCCCGGCATGGAAGCAAGGGTTGGGCCTCGCCAGCATCGCAGCGGTATGGTTCCCGATCAATTGGGTCATCGGCAAGGTACACATCTGGCCGTGGCGGGTGCTGCGTCTGGCGGGCGCTCGCTAGTGGGCTTGCCGGCGAGTACCGGAGCCGGTGGGAGCAGGCGGAAGATGCGCGCGTGAGGCTATAAGGTGGGGAGGCGATGCACAGTGGCCGCGCATCGTTGAGAACTGGTTGGCGGCACACCCAACGCTGACTCCCACCCCCGATTCGACCCGCCCATCGGCAGACGGACATGGCGGCGAGCGACACCGGTTCCGCGAGGAGCATCCGGTGCCGCGCGTCCGAGCTTCACGGCCCCCAGTCTGCCGAAATCACCGGCAGCAGTGTGGTCTGGTAGTTCGTTGGCAACGTGGTCTGCCCCACGGCTGGTGGTGTGAAGGAAGCCATCGCGCTCACCAGGTCCTGCACCTTCGAGTCCAGCAATGTCTTGCCGTCCGACGTCTTGAACTGCTCGACGTGATACTGACTTCCCAGGTACCAGTTCTGAACCGTGGACTTGTCGGTAGTGCCGATGATGCTGACCTCCAGATCGTTCCCGACCTGGCGGAACCAGATTTGGTCCGATGCCACTCCCGACAAGAACTGCATCACGTCGGTGTTGCCTGCCATCGCGTCGTTCTCTTGCACCAGTTCGGCACCGTAGCCTCGGCCCATCACGTACGTGTCGTTGCCCGCACCGCCGATCAGGGTGTCGGCACCAGCAGCACCGTCCAGGGTGTCGTTGCCCGCATTGCCCGTGAGCGTATTGGCCCCTGAGTTTCCGGTCAGGATGTTGTCGAGGGTGTTGCCGGTGCCGTTGATGGCAGTCGAACCCAGCAGCGTGAGGTTCTCCAGATTCGACCCCAGCGTCCAGGCCAGTGTTGAGTTGACCAAGTCGGTCCCCTCGCTGGCCAATTCAGTCGTCACATCGGACGTGTTGTCGACGAAGTAGGTGTCGTTGCCTGCCCCGCCCACCATCGTGTCGGCACCCGCATTGCCGTTCAGCGAATCGTTGCCCGCACCCCCTGTCAGGGAGTTGGCGGCGCTGTTGCCGATCAGGACGTTATCGAGGGTGTTGCCAGTCCCATTGATGGCTGATGCGCCGAGCAAGGTCAAATCTTCCACATTCGACGCCAGCGTCAGCGTCACCGTGGTCTCTACTCGATCACGACCTTCACCGGCCAGTTCAGTCACGACATCCGTCGTGGCGTCTACCTTGTAGATGTCATCCCCAACGCCACCGATCATCGTGTCGTTGCCCGTGCCGCCATCGAGGACGTTGCTGCCAACGTTGCCCCGCAGCGTGTTGGCCAAGGTGTTGCCGGTAGCGTTGATGGCGTCGGCACCGGTCAGGGTCAGGTTCTCGACTTGGGTGCCGAGCGTCCAGCTGATGCTGGACTCGACGGTGTCCGTCCCTCCGCTCGCCGCTTCCACCGCCGTGTCGCCGATGTCGTCGACCACATAGGTGTCGTTGCCCGTCCCGCCGGTCATCGAGTCGGCTCCGGCTCCGCCATCCAGGCGGTTGACGCCGCTGTTGCCTGTGATGGTGTTGGACAGGGAGTTGCCGGCCCCGTTGATGGCGCCGGTGCCGGTCAGCGTCAGGTTCTCGACGTTGGCACCAAGTGTGTAGGTCACGCCGGACTGAACCAGGTCGACGCCTTCGTTGGCGTTTTCGGTGACCACGTCAGTGGCAACATTGACAACGTAGGTGTCGTTGCCGGTGCCACCCGTCATCGTGTCGTTGCCCGTCCCGCCGTCCAGCGTGTCATTGCCCGCATTGCCGTTCAGTACGTCGTTGCCGCCTGCGCCGCTGAGCACGTCGTTCCCGGATCGGCCGTTCAAGGTATCCGCCCCGGACGTTCCATTCAGCGTCAAGTTCTGCACGTTGACCAGAATATCGAACGTATCACTCACCGACAAACCGCCTATGTCGGTCGCCCTGACCAGCACACTGGTCGTTCCCAGATTGTTTGCACCAGGTGCTCCCGTGAAGGTGCGCGTCGCCGCATTGAAACTTAGCCAAGCGGGCAGTGCGCCTCCGTTCACCAGCGTGGCGCTGTAACTGAGTTGCTCACCGGCGTCCTGATCGGCGAACGAGTTCGCGGGCAACACGCAAGTCAGCTGGACCCCTTCGTTGGCAATCTGGTCAGCCAACTCGGTGCTCAGCGTCGGCGCATGATTCACGAAGGATTCATCCGCCCTCGACTCCAGCGTTGTCAGGTCCCACGTCAATCCGTCAGAGAAGCGAAGCTGCTGGATCGGGTTGTTCGAACTCGCGGGATCTTCGTTCAAGAAAAATCCCGCAATGGTGAACCTGTCGTCGGTGCCGTTGATGCTCACTTCCAGCGCGACGTTGTCCTCCCAATCGTCGTCGTAGACGCGCCGCAGGGTGATCTCCGAAGGCAGCACACCAGCCTTGAACTGCAGGGTGTTGAGGCCATCGACCTCCCAGCCGGACACGGTGTCCTGACCATCGCCTTTGCCAAACAGATAGGTGTCGCTGCCCAACGAGCCGTCATACCAGTCATTGCCGGCACCGCCGTCGAGGGTGTCGTTGCCGTTGCCGCCATCGAAGTAGTCTTCACCTGCTCCTCCGGCGAGCGAGTCGTTGCCGTCACCACCGGTGAGCCAGTCGTCGCCGTCGCCGGCGAACAATGTGTCGTCGCCAGAACCTCCCTCGGCACCGTCGTCCCCTGCTCCCAAGGTCATCGAATCGTTGCCGTCCCCACCCTCGAGCCAGTCGCTCCCGTCACCACCGTCCAAGGTGTCGGCACCGGCGCCTCCCGTCAACGTGTCATCGCCTGCGCGCCCATGAAGCACGTCGGCGCCGCTCGTGCCGTCGATGACATCGTCGTGTGCCGAGCCGAGGAGTTCCTGCGCCAGGATCTGGTTGACGTTCCAGAGCGTGCCGTCCGAGAACTGCACCTGTTGCACGGGACTCGCGTAGTCCAGCGGAAAGAACTGGCTGATGGTGATCGTGTCGCTCGTCCCTTCGATCCCCAGTTCGAGCGATGGCCAACCGCTGCTTTGCGGAGTGCCCGGCACTTCGTGAACCATCACCTCTGACGGCGCCACACCGCTCTTGAACCTGACGATTCCCGATCCGCCACTGCCGCTTTCAAACACGACCAGATCCTGCCCGTCATCCTTCCCGAAGAGATAGGTGTTCGTACCGTCGTATCCCTTGAGCAGGTCATTGCCGGCTCCGCCGTCGAGCGTGTCGTTGCCCATCTCGCCGTCGAGCACGTCATCACCCGCACCGCCATTCAAAACGTCGTTTCCGTCGAGCCCCAGCAACTGATCGTTTCCGTCTCCTCCGCTGATCGTGTCGGCCTGTGCCGTACCCGACAGCGTGTCGTCGGTACTCCCGCCCGTCATCGCCTTGGCCACGAGGGTGGCCAGATTCCACGTGGTTCCATCGTCGAACCGAACTTGCTGCAAGGGGTCATAGGGTCTGCCACCGCTGCTGGTCGGGCTGTTGCCGTTGAAGAAGAAGCTCTTGATGATCAAGACGTCGTCGCCGCCGGCAATGCTCAGCCTCAAGTCGCTCGCGTCAGTTTGATCACGCTGCACCGTCACGTCCGACGGCAACACACCCGCCTTGAGTTGCACGGTGTTCAGCTTCCCGCCAGCGCCGTCGTTGTCGGTCTCGATGCGGTCGTGCCCATCACCTCGCCCGAAGAAGTAGGTGTCGTTGCCCAGCCCGCCGTCCATCCGGTCGTCACCAGACCCACCGTCGAGCTGATCGTTTCCGTCAGCGCCGGTGAGGTAGTCGTCGCCGTCGTCGCCGAAGATCGAGTCGTTGCCTTCACTCCCGTTGAGGTTGTCGTCGCCTGACCCGCCACGAACGAGGTCGTTCCCCTGCATTGCGGTGACCTGGTCGTTGCCAGCCAGACCATCAAACACGTCGTCGCCTGGGGTCAAGAGCAGTTGGTCGACGCCTTGGGTTGCAAGCCCGGCAATAGGCGACAGCGGCAGAGTCGTCGCATCGTAAGTGGTGCCATCGCTGAACTGCACGGTCGCCGTCTCCGCCTGACTGTAGAAGCCTTGCACGCGGAGTCGGTCGTCGCTACCCACGAAGGTCACGTACATCTCATCGCCCGACCTGAAAAATCGGGCATTCGCGGCTGAGAGCGTGGAATCGAAGCTGAGTGTGTCGGTTGCCGGTGCGTCGAACGGCCCGCTGCCGAGCTCAACGAGGTCCCGACCGAACCCTGCGCTGAAGACCGCCTTGTTGTTGCCTCCACCCAGGGAGATCGTTTCGTTGCCAGTACCGGCATACACCACGTCGTCGCCAGCACTGGTGGAGATCGCCCGCGAGTCGCTGGTGCCCACCACCCAGTCGCCAAGTGCCGTGCCTAGCACGTCGCCCGTGCTGTCGACATCGATCTTCACGCGCGAGTCCAGCAGTTGCTGCCAGGTCTGGGTCGTGCCGTCTGCGTAGGCCAAGGTGTCGAAGAGTGTTTGCGGGGATTGCAGCAAGTCCGTCAGCGTCATGGACACGCGCATGCCGTCGCCTTGCTCGCCAACACCGACGTACACCGAGGCGTTCGCGTTGCTCCCCGAGACATGCAGGTGCACGTCATCGGCAACGACGCCGGAACCGAGCGACAGAACGTTCTGCCCTGTTCGACTGGTGTAGTGGTCGTAGGTGAGCATGTCCATTCCGTCGCCCAGCTGGAACTTCAGCGTCGCGCCTCCTGACGAAAAAATGCCGATGCTGTCGTTGCCGTGACCACCAGACAAGGTCGCGTGCCCCGTACTCACCGTGAGCAAATCGTTGTTCCGTCCCCCCAACCGCTGAAGGTTTCCGAACGAATCCAGACCGTCCACCGGTGCATCGCTGAAGGCGCCGATCAGCTCGCTCGTGGAATAGGTGGCACCCCCGAGCTGAAAACTCATGTCGGCCGCCACGCCATCAACGACCGCCACGCGGTCGGTCGCGGAGTACGCGACGACCAGTGTGCCGTTCTGCGCTGCGACCGCGATGTTGGCGCTGTCTGCCCCGTCGGCAACGATCGTGTTGTGGCCTTCGTGATCGTCGATCGTATCGTTGTAGCCCTGCGCATCGATCGGGCTGTCGCCCGGTGCCAGCACGTAGGTGTCGTTGCCCTTGCCCCCGGCCAGGTAGTCGCTGCCCGCGCCGCCGACGAGCGTGTCGTTGCCGCCGTCGCCATACAGATCGTCGTCGCCATCGCCGCCGTCGAGGTAGTCATCGCCGTGGGCGGACAGGCTCACATTGGCCTCGAGATCGTCGCCGTGCAGGGTGTCCTTGCCCGCGCTGCCGTAGAGCGTGTCGTTGCCCCCGCCGCCCGTCAGCTGGTCGTTGCCCTCTTCGCCGTCGAGGTAGTCGTCGCCGTGCGCCGACACCGGCAGAAAGTCCTGGGTGTCGTCGCCCCACAAGGCATCGTCGCCGGTGCCACCCATGAGGGTGTCGTTGTTGCCGCCGCCTGCCAGCTGGTCGTTGCCTTCTTCGCCATCGAGATAGTCCCGCCCCTGGTAGGCGAGCATCGGGTCGGTGGCCTTGCCGAAGTCGCCCCACAAGCGGTCGTCGCCTTCGCCGCCAAACAGCTCGTCGTCATTGCCGCCGCCCACGAGTTCGTCCTGGCCGTCGCCGCCATCCAGATAGTCCTGTCCGTGGTACGCGCCCGGCGTGATGTCGTCGTCGCCGTTGAGCTTGTCATCGCCCGCGCCGCCGTAGAGTTCATCGTCCCGCCCGTTGCCATAGAGGGTGTCGTTGCCTTCCCCGCCGACGAGCAGATCATTCCCGTGCAGCGCCGCATCGAGCCCCGCATAGTTGGGCCTGAGCTGCTCCGGCTCGTTGCCCGTTGGCGTGCTGGTGTCGGCGTTGAAGTCTCCGAAGATCAGGTCGTCACCGGCATCGCCGCTGATCGTGTCCGCGCCCTGGCTGCCGACGCCGATGTCGTCGCCCGCGCCTAGCTGGATGTCGTCGTCGCCGAGTTCGCCGTCGGCCACGTCGTCCCCGGCGCCTGCGACGATGAGGTCGCCCGCGCCGTTCTCGTCGAGGAGCCCGGAGCGCCCGTAGTAGCTGGTCTCACCGCCCTCGACCTCCTTGGTCATGTAGTAGGTGTACTTGTGCTTCTCGGCGTCGTAGTCGAAGCTCTGGGTGATGGTCTCGCCGGGCAGTGGGCTAGCGCCCTGGAAGGTGTCGCCCTGGATCAGGTCGGTGTCTCCGCCGCCGATGAGGGTGTCGCGCCCGGCGCCGCCGTAGAGCCAGTTGGAGTCGCCGCCGATGAGCAGGTCGTCGCCGCGCCCGCCTTCGAACACGTTGCCCACGCTGGCTTGCTGGTCTTGCTGCGCGGCGCTGATCGCAGTGGCGACGTCGACGAGTGTGTTGGCGTAGAGCCGGTCGTCGCCGTCGTTGCCGTACAGGGCATCTCCGCCGCCGTTGCCGATGATCTGGTCGTTGCCGGAACCGCCGTAGACGTGGTCGCCGTCGGGCGTGCCGTTGACGAGGTAGGACAGTGCGCTCCAGGACAGGCTGCCGTCGGCGCCGGCCGGGCCTTCGGGGTCGACCAGCGTGATGGTCTGGTCGACGGGGGGAGCCTCGGCGGTGGTGATGGCCTGTGCCAGCGTGATGCCCACACTCTTCTGCGGCGTCCAGCCCTGGACGCGGATCACATCGGTACGGTCGCTGAAGCTGATGAACAGGTCGTTGCGTGAGCCGTCGACCTTGACGAGCTTGTAGCGGGTCTTCTTGTCGGCGGACTCCCAGGTGTCGTCGGCCAGCTTCTTGGCGCCGTCGCCGGTGATGGGGCCGATGCCGCTGACCTGGATGACGCCTGCGCCGTCGCTGTCGATGACAGTGTCGAAGCCCCAGCCGGCGTTGAAGGTGTAGGTGTCGGTGTCCTGCCCGCCCATCAGGGTGTCGTGGTCGGGCGTGCCGCTGCCGCCGTCCAGGGTGTCGTTGCCGGCGCCGCCGAGGAGGGTGTCGGAGCCGGCGCCGCCGTCCAGAGAATCGGCGCCGGTGTTGCCTTCGAGGTAGTCGGCACCACCTTGGCCGGTGATCGTGTCGTCGCCAGCGCCGCCGTACAGGTGGTCAACACCTGTGTCGCCCACCAAGGCTTCATTGGCCCCAGCACCGAAGACGTACCGATACTTGGGGGAGCCCGGTCTTGTCGGCGTGACGGTGATGGTCTTGCCCGAGGTCTTGTCATCGAACGCCAGCAGATCGCGCGCAGACGCTCCACCATCGACCACAAGGTGCTTGTTGGCCTCGTCGCTGGCCGAACTGTTTCGAACATTCGCGGCGGTCTGCCAAACGAGCATCGCCGCGCGGTCTGCCATCCACTGATCGGTGTACGTCGCCTTGCCGGCGTCACGGTCGGCCCGGGTCATGTCCTTGTCGGCCTGCCAGTTCTGATAGTCGGAACTCCACGCACTCGTGGCCCACAAGCTCTGCAACGCAGCTGCGCCTTGCGCATTGCTTGCGGTCAACCTGAATGGGCTCAGCGTTTGCAAAGCGACGACGTCTTCGAACCCGACACGCGCTTGTGCTTGCGATGCCAGATTGCCGTTTGTCGGCACAACCGTGACCTTGCCGGCGATGGTCTTGAACGCGTCGCTCTTGACAATATTGTCCAGTGTGTTGTGCAGCGTGGTGCGACCGCTGTATCCATCCTTGTCCGCGACTTCGTACCAGGTGTTGCCGCGAGGGTCGCCTACAAGCGGCGCGATGTCGAGCTTGAGAGTGCGCGCGATGGCATTGACGATGTTCTCCAGCGCATCGCCCTCGGCGTCACCCTGACCGAGGAGCGACGTGCTCCCCCTGCGATTGGTAGCCGCCTGCATGATGGGGACAAATTTGGCCACGGTAAACGTGGGATCAAGCTTGGCCAACGTGTTCTGCACTGTCAGCGAGTCGACGATCAGCACCAGGCTGTGTGTGTCGCCAAAGTCGTTGTGGCCAAAGTCGTTGACCAGCAGCTTGATGTCCCAATTGAAGAGCGAACTGCCGACGACACCAAGACCGTATGTGCCTCGGTTCAGTGGTTGGTCCTCGACGATGATCCCCGTGGGTTGCCCGTAGTGAATTTGCGAGTTGGCCACGGCCGATGGGTAGTCGCTCGCATAGATGTCGTGCAGGCCGGGGATCAGGCCGCCGATGGTGCGCGTATCGGCATAGGTGTTAGCCGCACCAGCGAGCAAGGATACCGAAGAGGTGTTGCGCGACGCCGCCAGCACGGCGAGCTGGTAGTCGAGCTTGATGGCGTCAATGTCGCCGACCGGGGTTGCTTGCGGCAGGGCGCCGCTGTTGGTCAGCGTGGCTACGCGGTCACGTTCGGCAAGGACGAGGTCGGCGCGACGGAGCGCGTTGCGCAGCAAGTCAAGTTCGGCGACGGTGTTGGGTTGCTGGTTGGTCTGGCTGCTGTAGTTGCTGATGTCGTCACTCAGAGTCGCGATGGCGGTCTGCAATGCCGTGCTGGTCGTCACGCCGCTGAACTGGCTGTGCATCTGGGCGTAGCGCGTTTGCGCCAGCGTGGTCGTGAACAGGCTGGCCGCGCCGTTGGTGCGGATGTCGGTGAACGTCTGCATGACGTCCGTCAGGCTGTGGCCGGACGCGATGTTGCCCACGCCGGCACCGTTGAATGTGTAGGTCGCTCCGGCTGCGCCCGGGTACAGCAGGTTGAACGCTGTCGCGAGATGTCCGCCCAGGCTGTAGCCGGTGACGCTCAGCGAGCCATTTATGAGACCGCGGCTTTGCAAGCTGGCGTACCAGCTTTGCATGTCGGCGATCTGTCCGAAGGCCCAGCCCCTGTCCTTGATCTCCAGCGTGTTGGTCGCTTCGTTGTCGCGCGTGGCGTCGTCGGCGAATTCGGTGGAGCGGAAGCTCATCACGAGCTCGCCTGTCTGCACATTCTTGAACAGCGTCCCGCTGAAGCCAGTCGCGGTATTGCTCTCATGTTCGACAACGGTCCAGCCGTCATCGAGAAACTGCTGAGCTTGCACCGAAGTAAATACACTCGTGCGCCGGTTGCCCACGGTGAGGGTGCCAACGTCCATTTGATCTCTAAGGGTTCCCGGGGCAGAACCATTTGGGAGACCAAACAAAGATTCAGCGGCAAGTTGCAGGTTGGTGTACTTGAGATAGGCTGCGATGTCGTCTGCCAAGATTTATCTCCCTTGAATTGGTTGAAGAACTTGATCAACGAAGTAACGTGTTGCTCCGGAGCCGAACGATCGTGGGCAGCGTTGCGCAAACGTCCATGGTTGGCGTCCACCGTCTGGACTTCCCTGGCCCGGTTCCATTGCATACAACGTGCTGGTAGCAATGATTGAGTTGTCGCTTGTATCGACAATCTTGGTAGTCGTGGCTGCGATCCAATACTTCCTGTCCTCGGAGGCGACCAGATCGTCGTATGTCACGGCATATCGAGGCTGCAACGAGGGTGCCTCTACGCGGTCAAGCCGTAGCTTTTGGCCGAATGGAAGCTTCTCAATTGAAGCCGTGTACCTATAGCGCTTGCCGTCGGTAGGGTCGACTACATCGACATAGCGATAGCCGGGCAATGGTGTTGGCTCTTCGGTAAGCTCCGATCGCTTGCCCGCCACGCGAGGTCTCTCGTACTTCAAGAATGTCTTGATGTACTCGTCGCCGCCGCTTTCATCGATCAGGGCAGCGCCGGGATACATCGGATCATGGCTTGAAGCGTTTGCGTACGGCGGCCTGATCTTTAGCAACAGCACGCCATCAACACCTTCTACCCTGCGCATGACCTTCTCGCCCGCCGTCTTGCACCGCTCATCGAACAGTGCCTTGGCTTTGGCGTAGTTGTGCTTGTAGACCGCCATCCGATAAATGCCTGGCGCTGCCGGAGCAATGAACAGCAAGGTCACGAGTACCGCCCCCATCACCTTGTTTCGCCGGTTCTTGCCGATCCACAACGCAAAGGCGAGACAGGCAAAGAATGCCAACCAGATCAGCAACCCGATGCCGCGGACGATGTCCGCACCGATTCCCAACTCAAGCATGGTGAACCCCTTGCAAAGGCCCAATAGAGCCCCCCAGTCTGCTGAGTAGCGGACCAAACGGCGTCAAGTCCAACGGTGTCCCGGTCAACATGCAATAGCCTCGCTTTCTGTTGTCAATTCACGTGTCCCAGCGACAGGCATCGTCGGCTTGCCGATCAACACGTTGTAGCCCGCCAGTCCGGCACGTCGGCCGTGGCACTGGACATCGATCCGTGCCCGCTCGCGCATCGCCTGGCTTCGTGCGGGTTCGTGCAAACTCTCGACCACCGTCGACGCCGTGGCTGCCACATCGAAGAACGGCACAAGCCGTCCGTTGCTCCGATCACGGATGACCTCCCGCACCGATGCCGTGTCCGACGCGACGATCGGCGCGCCGCACGCCATCGCCTCCAGCAAGGACCAGCTCAGCACGAACGGATAGGTCAGGTACACGTGCGCGGCCGACACCTGCAACACCTTCAGGTATTGCGCATAAGGCACCCGCCCCATGAAGTGCGTTCGGGTCGGATCGAGCGTCACCTCGCGCAACATCTGCTCACGCCAGTTCGGCGCATCCTTCGGCCGCTTGCCGTAGCTGGTGCCATCGCCACCGATGATCAACGCGTGGCACGTTGGGTGCGACTTCTGAATCCGCTCCAACGCCCGCATGAAGATATGAAACCCCCTATACGGCTCCAGATTCCTGGCGACGTAAGTGATCACCGGATCCCCCGCCTTCAGCACCACGCCACTCGGCGTCGTGACCGTCGCACTCGGGTCTGGCCCCAGGTTCTCGGTATCGATCCCTTCATGCTGGACGATGATCTTGGGTTGCAGGATCTCGGGATAGCGACTGCGCTGCCAGTGCGTCGGGCTGACCGCCGCATCGCACTGAATCAGATCCAGCGCATGCTGCGCATTCCACATCCGAATCCTGGCCCGGTCGTCAAACGTCAGCGGAAACTCCGGATCGAAGCCCAGGTCGGCACCGTCCGCGTGGTAGTACCACTCGCAGAAGTGCACCAGCCTTGCGTTGGGGAACACATCCTTCGCGAACAGCGTCTCGCCCCATCCCGGGTGCGCCAGGATAGTGTCGGGCGTGAAGCCGCTCTGCTTCAGCTTGATCATGGCCCGCGCCGCCGCTTGGCCATGCAACGTCGAGGCCTCGAGCTGCCGCAAGTACAGGTGCTGGTCGGCGCGGATGTTGCGCGCCAGCTTGTAGCGGATCAGCTTGTCGAAGTCCGGAATGTCTGGCGCGGTATCCCGCCCCAGCCCGCGCACGTCCCACCCGGGGCGCTTGGACCACTCGCGCACGAAGTGGCCGAACTGGCCGGGGAAGTTCTGGTGAACGACGAGCACACGCATCAGCGTTCCCCCATGCTTTCACTGACGCTGCGCTGTATTGGACTCAGCAGATATTCGACAACCCGCCGCTTGCCCGTCTTGATCTCCGCCGTCACGTTCATCCCCGGGCTCAGATTGATGCGCTTGCCATCCACATCGATCGTGGCCTGCTGCAGGCTGAGGATCGCCGGGAAGATGGCCCCCTTCTTCTCGTCGTTCACCGCATCGGCGACCACGCTCTTCACGGTGGCCGGCACCGTGCCGTAGCGCGTGAACGGGAAGGTCTCGAGCTTGATCGCCGCGACCTGCCCCGCGCTCACGAAGCCGATGTCCTTGTTGTCGACCACCACCTCGGCGGTGACCTGCGCGTCTCTCGGCACGATCACCATCAGCACCTGCGCCGGCGTGACCACGCCGCCCTCGGTGTGCACGGCCACCTGCTGCACCGTGCCGTCCACCGGCGCCACGAGCTGGGTCAGGCGCGAGCGCTGATCGGTCTTGCTGAGTTCCTGCGTCAGCTGCTCGCGTTTGGAAGCAGCGACGGCATGCCGTTCGCTGAGTGCACGTTGGGTTTCCGCAAGGTACGACAAGCGGGCTTGCCCGCTCTCGACCAGTGCCGCCTGCGCTTCGTTGAATCGTGCCCGCTGCGTGGCGAGATCGCTCTCCATCTCGATGCGTTCACGGGTCCGATCCTGCCCCGCGTGGCTGGACATGAACCCTTGCTCGGTCAGGCTCTTGAAGTCGGCCTCGCGCTGCCTGGCGATCGGCAGCGTCGCTTCGAGCTTCTTGATCAGCTCGCGCACCGTCACCAACTCGG
>Ga0307508_10000347_pt1 | contig 56122 bp, 73 predicted proteins | sample 9_EM_MG_FD_203089 | JGI IMG/M metagenome (GOLD analysis project Ga0307508, IMG submission 203089) | Populus trichocarpa ectomycorrhiza microbial communities from riparian zone in the Pacific Northwest, United States - 9_EM | ecosystem: Host-associated > Plants > Roots > Unclassified | place... | reverse complement strand
CATAACCTGTTGAAAGTGATGAACGTGTGTATTGTCTAAGTAAGGCTGAAGCCTCGAGAGAAAGGAGAATATAGGGGTAGGCCCATGCCTGCCGTGACTAAGCAACGAGTGAGATATTGCAACAATTGCGTCGGTTGGTGCGTATGAGTGATATTCCGTGTCGTCGTCGGAGGGGCAAACAACAACCTGCACCACACCTCCCACCGGGTATGTATGTAGTTTGGGAACTGCGGGAATTGGAACCGCCGCGGACCCACCCACCACTTGGATGTCGTCCGGTCGGATCCCTGCGCTGATCCCCCGCGCGTTGTGTGGTGGGTGGAAGTCTCCTTCTGCAGCGGGCTGCCGAACGGCGAGCTTGAGCCACGGAAGTAGCTGATACGCGTAGGGGGCGATGGTGTGCTAGGTCCGAGAGATGGTGGAGACGGTCGAGCCGGTGCCAACGACCTACCTGGGCGGGGTGAGCTGGATCGACGCGCTGGCACATATGTATGTGGGGAGGGGATGAGCATGGGCCACGAGCCGAGATAAGCGCGCTGGACATCGGCCGCCTCGTTGCCGGGGCGCTGGTCTTCCCCCAACATCGGCCGCGGCTGGACATGGCGAGAGGATGCAACTCCCCAGAGCTGGGGTTGGAGTTCCGTACGGCCCTGACACCTTTGCGAGCCGGTGCAGCCGACAGTTCACGGTACGGCACGACCACCGCCCGGCCTGCCTGCCTGCCTGCCTGCCTGCAACTAACTACGCTGGTGCTCCTGCTTAATCCGCCCGCCACGTGACTGCGCCAACGTCTCCTTGCGCGACATACGCTACCCGGAGCAGCCGGTAGACGCTTGTGCGCCCTTGCTTTGTCTCCCTGCGTATATCTAGTCGACAGAGTCTTTCCCTCATCATCTCCGTCCACCGTTCCGCTGCGCAAGCCGATCCTCCGGCCGGCCCGAATCCCGTCAGTCGTGGCACATGCAAGCGTGCCTGGCCACTATGTGTCCACTGTCCAGTGCTCTCTGCGAGCACACGCCACACGGGCAAGTGTGGCGATATTACAATGTGCAAGATGGGAGGACGACGTCCTAGTTATGTGGTACGGGCATGCACCGACGGACAGGGCTGGGGATTGTAGCTGTGCATCGCACGGACGGAAGCGGAGCAGGCGATTCTGCTGGCGGCAGCCTGCGACGAGCCGTCGCGGATGCTGTCGGAGATGAGGCCGCCGCGAGGGTGCCGTGTACTGCGCTGTGTCGAGATTCGAGAAGAAAGTGCGCAGACGGAAAAGGAGTCTATCTACATATACCTCTCGTGCATGTGTGCTCTCCTCTCCTCCCCACGAAAGCAGTGTCTCGAGATCTTCAGCACTCAACCAGGAAACAAGTGCGGCATATGTACTCTATGCATGTAAGTATGTATGTATGATGTCTGTCCCGCACTTGCCTCGCACCTGCCGCTAGCCGGCGTTGCGCTCCAGAGTCCTCCTACATATGTAAACCCCGCAAATCGGTTCCACATCCCTATATGTCTATCGCATCCTCCGCAGATAGATTCCGCAGATGGATGGCTATTCTGCATCTGTAAAATGTAGTTATACTCTATGTAGGTGTGGGGGGAGGGAAGGGGGGAGTATTTTTTTTTTTTTTTTTTTTTTTTTTTAATTCGGTGCATATTATGGGTCCTCAAACCTCTCAAATGGAATGGAATGGGTTTCAAAGTGTAAAAAATAACGAGCTCTGATTGGTCGCTGTTCATTTCCATTCCATTTTTCCATTCGACTCCAAAGGGCGATGGGCTTGCTAGTGTGTAAATGGGTTCGGTTGGTGGCCTTTTTCGGTGTAGACTAAGTAGCTGATCGAGAAAGGATCTGCATAGCTGGGTCGTGTGGCTGAAAGGTGTACCTGCTAGTGCATCGTATGATACAGATTCTTTATATCTACATAGATCGGCAAGTAGTTAAACCATGGTTGGTACACGGTAAGCATGTATAGCGAGAACACACATCACCACCGCAGCGATGCCCCGAAAGTCAAATCGAGCGACAGTGATCCAGCATCTCCAACGGCAGAAGGTTGTAGAGACGTACAAACCAGAAGCTTATAGGATAGCTACTACGAATACACTTCATCAAAGCGAACTCGAGCCAGATGATGGGAGCGATGACTTCGAGGATTTTGATGAAGATATGGAGGTTTTTGCTCCCGTGGAGGCTGTCGATATCGATATACTGCCATGGTAGAAATCAAGTGATACGACCTTCATCAACTCTGCTTCCTAGGTTCCGCATTCCATTCCTAGCAACCATCCATTTAGCAACCCATTCGGTCCTCAAGCCACCCCATACAAATGGACTCGCGCAACCCATTCCATTTTCCCATTCCATTTGGAGGTTTGAGGACCGCTATTATCTAAGTAAGTACTTACTTAGATAGAGTATCTAACTACTCGCATGCGGCCTAGTCTGAATATCTACTCTATCTACTCTAGAGTAGGTCATGGCGGTCTGCGGGTGCTCGTTGTGGCTCCCCTGTTGAAAACGGAGATGAGGGGTGTTGCGTGATAATTGCCACCACACACCATCTATGTAGAATCTACATCATAGATCAAACGTGTCTCGACGGCTGGCGGCCATCGTCACGTACGGTACATAGTGGAGCCATTTTTACCTCCCCTCCCTGCACGGTTCCCACATGCGCACGAGTGCGCCCTGCTCCGGCAATATTCTGTGCATCGGTGTCTCGCCGCGGCCGTTGTGTCTGGCTGCGTTTCAGATCGGATCGGCGGCGGTGGCCAAAGGGAGCGAGTGACGGCGTCATGGCCGGGGACAGCGGGCTCCGGAAGGGGAGGAAGGGGGGGCAGTGAGCTGTGGGCGGGGCGCGGGCTCGAGGGGTATATATCTGGGTGCCGGAGACCGCGCCGAAGAAGGGGCACCACGACGACGTCAATTCGACCGCAGCACGGGGACTCTCGCTCGCTCCAATCCTACCGCTCGCTCCAATCCTACCGCTCGCTCACCCTTCGCTCTTTCTGTCGCAGGCGGTGAAGTGAACATCCCGCCCTTCGCCATGAGGGTTCGTGTTTTGATGCCCGTCTCCCCGTATGGCAACCACTGACGTCGCTGCCAGATTCTCGGCCTCTTCTCCGCGCTGTCGCTGTCGCTGTCGCTGTCGCTGTCGCTGTCGCTGTTGCTGCCGCTCCTCGCGCAGGCGCAGGCGCAGAAGCTGCTGACGTTCAACGAGACGCTCGCGGGCGGCTTCGCGCCGCAGCGCACGGCTGTGCAATGGCTGCCCACCGTGGCCAACGGCTCGTCGGACGGTCTCTACATCACGAGCGACGCCGCCGGGTCGCTGGTGTTCGGCAACATCGTCGACAACACCACCGACACGTTCGTCGATGCGGCCGCGCTCGGGCTCGACTACTACGACTACTTCATCCAGCCGTCGCAGGAGAACGTGCTGTTCTCGGCCAACTACTCCAAGGGCTACAGACACTCTTACCTCGCGGACTACTACGTCTTCAATCGCGCCAGCGGCGCGCTGCGGCCCTTGGTCGCCGAGCAGAGCAGCGACGTCCAGTACGCGGCGTGGAGCCCCAAGGGCGACGTGATCGCCTTTGTCAGGGGGAACGATCTGCACATATGGAACGACGGCCGGGTGAGGAGGGTCACCGAGGACGGAGGGCCCGATGTGTTCAACGGCGTTCCGGATTGGGTCTACGAAGAAGGCTCGTCCCTGGCTTCCGCTTTTTCGTCGTGGCTGGCTGCTCGATTCTACCGAGGACTGACGCTGGGGGCACAGAAATCTTCGGCGACCGATCCACCCTCTGGTTCTCGCCCGACGGAGAGTACCTCGCGTTCCTGCGGATGAACGAGACGGGCGTACCGACCTACACGGTGCCGTACTACATGGCCGGCCAGACGGTCGCGCCCGCGTACCCGCTCGAGCTCGAGATCCGATACCCGAAGGTATCGCAGACGAACCCGACGGTGACGTTCCACCTGCTGCAGCTCTCGACGTTGTCGGTCTCCTCGATCGCGCACGACAGCTTTGCCGCGGAGGACCTGATCATCGGAGAGGTGGCGTGGGTTGCCGACGCACACGAGAACGTCCTCTTCCGCGCGTTCAACCGGGTGCAGGACCGTGAGAAGCTCGTCCTCGTCGACGTCGCCGCCGGCACTTCTAAGGTCGTCCGCGAGCGGGACGGAACGGACGGATGGCTGGACAATAGCATGAGCATCCAGTACGTCGGCGCGCTCGACTCCGGCGGCGGCGAGAAGTACTACATCGACCTTTCCGATCACACCGGGTGGCCCCACCTCTACCTCTTTTCCGTTGCTGGCAGCGTCCCGGTGAGGGCGCTCACGAAGGGGGAATGGGCCGTCGCTGCCATCGTGAAGATCGACGTCGTGCGGGGACTGGTGTACTACCTCTCGACCGAGCGGCACTCCACCGAGCGCCACCTCTACTCCGTCTCGCTCCTGACCGGCAGGAAGACCGCGCTCGTCGACACCGGCAAAGACGGCTACTGGGCGGCGTCCTTCTCCTCGGGCGGCGGGTACTACATCCTGTCGTACAACGGTCCCAACCTTCCGTACCAGCACCTGTACAGCGTCGACTCCCGCACTCCGCTCGCAACACTCAACGACAACGCAGCGCTAGAGACAAAGCTCTCGGCCTACCGCCTGCCGACGACACGCTACCACGTCCTGCGCCACCCGTCGGGGTACTCGCTCAACGCGCGCGAGATCCTGCCGCCCAACTTCAACCCGCAGAAGAAGTACCCGGTGCTCTTCGATCCGTACGGCGGGCCGGGCTCCCAGGACGTGAGCAAGGCGTACCTTCCGGCCTCGTGGCGTCACTACATCGCCTCGGACCCGGAGCTGGAGTACATCGTCGTCACCGTCGACGGCCGCGGCACCGGATACCAGGGCCGCAAGTTCCGGACGTCGGTCGTCAAGCAGCTCGGACGGCTCGAGGCCGAAGACCAGGTCTGGGCCGGCAGGCTGTGGCGTGCGAAGAGCTACGTCGATGGGGACCACATGGCGATGTGGGGCTGGAGCTTCGGCGGCTACCTGACCGCGAAAGTGGTGGAGCTCGACAGCGGCGTGTTCTCGCTGGGTCTGATCACGGCGCCCGTTTCTGGTATTTTTACCCCCCCCCCCCCCCCCTTCTTCCTTTTTTCTTCCGCAGGAACTAACAAGAAGCGGAAAAAAAACAACAGACTGGCGCTTCTACGACTCGATATACACGGAGCGCTACATGAAAACGCTGGAGATGAACCCAGCAGGCTACAACGCGTCGGCGGTGGCGAAGCCCGAGGGCTTCAGGAACATCCCCGGCAGCGTCCTGATCCAGCACGGCACCGGCGACGACAACGTGCACTTCCAGCACTCGGCCGTGCTCGTAGACACGCTGACGCTCGCCCGCGTGCCCCCGCAGAAGCTGGACGTCCAGTGGTTCTCCGACAGTGACCACAACAACGACTTTCACGGCGCCGGTAGGTTCCTGTTCAAACAGATCACGGGCAAGCTGTACGAGGAAAAGAGGCGGAAGGGCACCGGTGGCGGTCATCAATGGAGTCGGCGCGGCGGCGCAAAGACTGTTTAGCGAGCACGACGATGCGATACAATCGTACGAATAATGCGTAATGCCCGAGGGGATGAGAAAAGCCACTGCAGTATTGAAAAGAGTCATTGTAGCGATGAACTGTCTACCACGCATCTACCATCATCTCGATTTTACCCGTGCAGAACTACGCTTAGATAGCATATCCATAACCAAAAGAAGAAGGGGAAAAACAAGTATGTGCCCAAGCTGCTAAAGAGAACAAACGAAGAACCCCCATATTGTTATCCTATAGAAAGAAAACCCAGTACTCCGAACCCTTGATTTCCCCAGAACAAGAAGCCATCAAAAGGGGGGGCCGGGGGGGCTTTTTTTTTCTGTCTCTCAACACTTCGCACGCAAAGCCTTGAGCTCCTCGTAGCCCTTGAGCACCAACTTGGTCTCGGTGCTATCCGGCGCGAAGCCGAGAACGTCCTCGCACACGTGTGTGAGACCCTTCTCGCGGATGGCCGCCTGCACCTCGACCGACTGCTTGTCCTCGGGGTTGTCGTACATAAGACACGCGGCGATGCCCTTGATGAGGTTCGCGTACGGGAGGCCGTATTCAGCCGCCATCTTCGTCGGGCCGACGAGACGGTCGGCGGGGCCGAGCTTTCGGATGGGCTCGCGGCCGACACGGGCGACGTCGTCTTTGATGTACGGGTTGCGGAACCGGTTCATGATCTTCTCGATGTACTTCTTGTGCTCGTCGAAGTCAAAGCCGTGCTTCCTGCAGAGCGCCTGGCCCGACTCAACCATGGCGTCGTGGACGGTCTTCTCGATCTCGGGGTCCTTGAGCGACTCGTCGACAGTGGCATAGCCCTTGAGATAGCCGAGGTAGGCCGTCGTCGCGTGGCCGCAGTTGAGCGTGAACAGCTTGCGCTGGACGTAGGCGATGAGGTTGTCGGTGAGCTTCATGCCTTCGATGTGCGGGCGGGGACCCTTGAAGGCGGGCTCCTCGACGATCCACTCATAGAAGGCCTCCACACCGACGGAGAGGACGTTGCCGTTCGCGCCAGGGTCGAAGGGAGGAACAATGCGGTCCACCGCACAGTTGGGGAAGCCGACGTATTCCTCGAAGTAAGCCTTGTCCTCGGCGTCGGCGATGTGCTTAGCGATCTCATCGCCAAGGTGACGCGAGCCACCGGTCATGTTCTCACACGCGATGATGTTGAGGTAGGTCTTTCCGGCCTTGCGGCGCTCGGCGATGCCTGCCGCCAGCGAGCGGGCGATGATGCGGAGGACGTTGGGGCCAACAGCCGTAGTGATGATCTCGGCGTCGACGATGGCTTTGCACAGCTCGGCCGGGTTGTTGGACATCACGCCGGAAACGTTCTTGATATCTTTTGTGGGCTCTTCGGGGGCGACATCGAGGATGGTGATGGTGTAACCCTTGTGCTCGTTCAATGCGGTGATCAGCTTCTCGACCACGTCGGCGAATACGACGTTGTAGCCAGATTCCGAGAGAAGGGCGCCGATGAAGCCACGGCCGATGTTACCGGCGCCGAAGTGAAGTGCTGAAGGAGCCATTGTGTTCTTGGTACGAAGATTTTATGTGGTTGGAGATGGTAGGAGGATCGAACTGCGAAGAGGGATGCTCAATATATCGGACAATACACGAAGACGTTCAAGTGCCCGGGACGTGACAACGCCGGACGCAATGGGTATTTTATGGAGGATTGCAGATCAGGGTCCAACTCACGATGAGGAAAAAAAAGCCGCAGCCGGAGACAAAAAGGGCGGAGCGGGGGATGTCGGGTTCCAGTAAAAGCAGAAGCAAAATGACGCAGAGGCCGATTCCCGAGATTGATCGACTATGCGCCACAGGCATGGCGGTCAGCAGATGGTCCCAAGGGCACTACCGCCGAACGGCTTCGCGCTGACCGAGATCAGCCGAGGATCGACACTTACCTGGCGGAGACTATCGCGCGCTCTCCAGCTGCGTTGCTTGGAGGGCTGAGGGACTTCAAGGGTGGGCACTACGTCTGGCTACTGCGGCGAGACATTAGCTGGTGAATCGTAAAACACGGGGGCAGTCAGGGTTTCTAGGGTTAACAACTGTTGCCTGGTTAGGGTCCGACCTCAACTGACAGGAGGTTCGCACTCGAATGGCAGTGGACGTACCCGAGACGTTATCGTTCGACTTTGCCGGCGGCTGATTGCGACTCTAGCTGGAGGCGTATTCGAGGGTGGGTGGACGTGATAAAGTCAAGCAGTGGATGGGGACGGTTGAAGGCAGAGGAGGGTGGAGGGATATAGGGTTAAGTAAAGGAGGACGGGAGGCGCCAGAGGAGAAGAGAAGAGCAGCGGGGTAGCAAACAGAGGGTGGGTTTGTTTGGCGGATTTGTTTGGTGGGCGCGCGGGGTTCTTGCGTGGCGCTTGGCTGCACATCACCCTACCGACGTTCGCCAATCCGGATCCCCGGGGACCACAGGCTGTCGAACGCCCGCCCCCTTCGCTCTCGCCATGTGAGAGGAGCTGCGACGCCGGCGAGCACCGTCGCCATCAGGGCCGGGCTGGGATTGGCCCCCGCGCGTGGCAGCGTGTGGCATCTCCTGGTGCAGAGTGCGCTGCGGACCGACTATGCCGGAGCGGCAGTGTCAGCCAGCGGCCACGCTCGAGTGCCTGTGTCGGCAGAGGGGCCCCGGGCGCAGCAGGCGTCGTATCGGAACCCCCGCCAACCCCGTGCGATTGCGCCGATATCACAACCCACCAATATCTGCGCTCTGTGTCTGCGAGCAATACCGGAGAACGGGCAGGCGGAGTGCCGACTACGAGTCCATGCCGACTCAGCAAGCCTCCGCTCTACATATGCGCCCCACCATCCTCCACCGCCGTGGAATCCATCTCCGCACACACCCCGGAGCACCGCCCTCCATCGCCGACACGAGTACCTCTCTACATCCCAAGAGGCGCTGCGACCACTCGCATCCACTGGGGTCACCCCCTCTCTCGCACGCTGCGACCCGGAATGCATCGTGACCACCACGCAGCGGCGTTGCGGTCGTCGTCACCCGCTAGCTCTCCAGCCCACTTGCGCTGACGCCTCACGGAAGGGCCGGACTGTCCCTCCCTCCAGAAGTCCCCACAACGAGAAGCCCAAGCCGACGCCCATCCCGCGCTAGCTGCCGCCCCCCGCGCCCAGAGGCAGGGCCAGTCCACTGCCGTGGTCCCCGCGGTACCGGTTCCGCCTCGAAACGCCCCGGAAAACAGATTAGCAAACGCCCATTAGTTTCTCTCCACTCTATCTGGGGTGCACCTACTCTAGAATTACTCAACCCGATGAAAAAGTGCAACCCCCCCCCATCGACGACATCTGGTGGGGGAAAAAAAGCATATGTAATTTTCTTTCCTTCTTCCGCCCCATCAAGACGGCAGGCGCAGGGCAGGGATCGGCCGACGGCGAAGAGGGGCATCGCATATCGCGTGTGGGATGCTTGCCTGTGTGGGCCGTTGCTGGTGGTGCGTGCGTGCGTTCGTGTTCGTGTGTGGTGGTCTGGGGGGGGATAAGGAAGGCCCCTGCGAGAAAATCTTTCGTTGGTCGCCCCGCGCAACGTGCAGCGGGCAGCATCTGCCCGCAGTTTGGACGTATATGTATAGATATCCTCACAGATACGTATATATCCATGCGGCGACTGGCCGTGGCAGTGCAGTGAGCAGAGTGGATAAATCTTCGGTGAAGGCGTGCCGATCGTACTCCGTTTTCGTCGGCCCGATCGTCGTGGAGCGAGGAGATAGGGCACAGATCTCCCGTCGGGATATTCAGGAGCCAGCGAGCTGCGTCTCGGAGCGGTCTTGTCTGTGAAGCGTGACATCAGAAGAAAGGGGGAAGTGGATGTCCGGAAGCTTCGCTGCCGACGCCGGGGAGATGGGTGGACGAGGTGTAATCTGATTACATAATGGACATCGCACATATCCCGGCACATAAAACCCCGGGCTTGGCCATCTTGGCATGTCGGGCCGCAGTCTTGGCTCTTGCCGACGGACTGTCCGTACATACCAGCATCCCTCATCCCGGATGATGTCATCCGGTAAAACGCACTCTGAGGAAGTCGTGTGCAGTCACCACCCAGCATCTCTCGGCTCTCATGGCCTCAGCCTCTGGAGGGAAAGCCCGTGCTTGGCATCAGTCGACGTCGTTCTTTTGCCTTTGGTTGCTAACTCCTCAATCGTCGCAAGTCCGACTCCCTATATCGGTATCTATGTAGCACCTCCTCACTTCTTCGGTCCGACTGCCTGGGTATTGTTATAACTATAGCGATGGAAAGGAAAGAACACCCTAGCTAGAGGGGTTTCGAGCTTCGCATACGTATTTGTAGATAGTCTGCATCTTTGTTCTCGCCTAGATACATGCAAGTGCTTCGATATTTCGACTTCTCCTTTCGTTGAGCTCGAGACGGCTGTGGGGTAATGCCGGCAACGATGCTCGAGCTACACACGACCATTCACGACCAAATAACACATCGGGCAACAGAGCTTGCAGTGGCAATAGACCCTCACTATCCCATTGAGCCTGCAATTCAAGCTACATGAATCCAAGTATCGTGTAGAGTTGGTGAAGGTCACGTGCCGTCGATGAATGTTCTGAGAGCCTCACCACCACCCCCACTCTGTTTGTGTACCCACCTTTTGTTTCCAACATCTGCACGTCTCCAACCCCAACACCACCACCATCCACCCGCGCCTACCCCGCCCGCCAACTATGCCCAGCGATAGGAGGCACGAGCCGGGACCCGCTAGCCCAGCAATCATAAAACCCATCTTGACCTGGCGCACGTGCGATGCATGTATCACTCGCAATGTGAGCTCCTCCCGCCAGCCCCCCCTCTAGCTCGCACTATGCACGGTGTGGCGGGGGTGGTTCAACTCGTGTCCTTCGTGTTCGTACATACTCATCCCTTTTTCCGCGTGCAGTTGGGAACGGAATGCAGCCATAAACAGCGTGTGTTGTCACCGGACACATCCTCCGAGGATGAAGACGAATCATCCGGCTCCAAAGTGGCATCCCCGACCCCGCCGCCGCCCCGGACAGCCGGACGGCAGCAAAATCAGAGGAACCAGAGGGACACGAAATCCTCAGCTGAGAAGCCCGCTGCGAGACTGCGCAAGCGCCAGGGAGAGGAGGAATCCGGAGACGGGAGCGAGCAGGGTGGCCGGGGTGAGGGCAATGGCGGTGGGAAGGAGAGAAAGATTGGGCGCAAGCGGCTCTACGACGGGAAAAGCGAGGAAGACAAGGAAGACGAGGACGAAGAGGAATCACGTGTAGTAATGCGCAAGCGAACAAACAAGGCGCGTAGCACTATCGCGTTGGACTCGCCGGACCTCGAGGACGAAGAGGACGAAAACAACGACACAATCGAAGGCAAAGGCCAGCAACGTCCCCGAGTGCCCACGGCGGGGCCCAAAACCGGAGGAAAGTCGAAGTCGCATCTCGCGAAAACCCCCATCAAACCGCCGTCCCGAGTGCCGGCGCCACTCTCCAATGGTTCGGCAAAGTGGCGCCGCCAATCGCAGCGTAAGACCTTTGTAGATTCCGTCCCGAAATCACGGACTACCGCCTCCACCCAACAGAAAACGTGGGCCCAGCTTCCTATCTCACCCATCTTCTGGATGCCCTGGTTGATAAAATGCTGATTTCACCCAGATGGAGGCGGCAGACTGTGGTTCCACGGGCCAGAATACGGAACGGAGGGGTGCCCGGGGCCGTTAGAATATCCATAACTCCACCACCGACGGACAACACCGAGTTGTCTCCAGAACCAGTCCTTGGGGCGCTGCAGGAGCAGGGGATGGAATCGAAGCGAAAACCGGAGATGGAGGGTGGGCTGAGTGAACAACCCGTGCCCAGCTCACCCATACTGTCCTCTCCATCGGACCCCGGAATGCAATCACCAGTAATGGAAGACGGATACGCCGATAAGCATACGCCCAAGGCTGTTGAAGACAGTCCTGGAGCCAGGTCCGATGATGAGGACCCCGCGCCCTCGTCGCCTCTGAGATCTCCCTCCCCGCCACCACCGTCCGTCCCCGCGGCCCCGCTACTAAAAGCACACCCGTCAGCCACGCCCTCCCAAAAATTTGACCGATCCGTTCTAGAGAATCTCCGAAACCCATATCCTCACCTGGATCCGTACGCTGCCCTCCCTCCCGGGCATCAAGCAGCTATCAAGCGCTGGAAGGACCCTGAACGCGCACAATTCAACCACTGGAGTGGACCGATGTACGCGCCTTGCGCTTACTCCATCATCCGTCCCGAGTGCAGCTTCTTGCTGGTACCAAAACGATTGTGTGACGAATGGGAGGCAGAATCTCGACAGAATCTCGGCGGGACGGAGAATCAACAACAGGAAGAGAATGAGCGAGAGCAAGTCCAACAGGGAGCCCGTCAGGACGGAGAATGAGCAACAAGAACGGAACGACAGGAATTGGAAGGAGAACAGGCATCTCTCTCTAGAACTATAAATCCAACGGGCTGGTCGGCCAGCATTATGGGGGCTTGATTCATACACAGATGTCTCGCGTTGTTTTGCTTTCGGGATTGTTTTTTTCTCTCATTTTTTTCCGGATCTAATGTTTTAGAGTCTGTTTACTGGCTTGGTGTGCGAGAGTTTGTGGAATTGAAAGATGCAATGAGTTACATCTGGGCTATGTAGAAGTTTTCTCTCGCGCGAAGAATAGGAGTGGTCTATTTACACGATGTCATCCCCCAGTGCGTCTATAGTGATGTTTCACGGTGAGAATTTTTTTTAAAATATTCCTTGATCACATGCGTCCTCCACTCCTCTTCCCTCTCTTCTCGCTCGGGCGTCTTCCTCAGCCGCGTCCGGCACTCACCTCCCCACGTCCGTGGGTGGGGAGGAAGTCTAGGACTGCCTGGATGCACCGCTTGCCCGCGAAGAGGCCCGAACTTGAAACGATCCTTATCCCTCCCGGTCTTCCTCCGCACCTCCGCCGACAGGATTTCCTGCTGGCGCTTCACTCGAGGTAGTGGTCAGTGACCTGCGTCTAGAACCTGGAGGCGAGCCGCTTGTTCCCATTGGCCAGGATGATGTGCGGCTGTACCGGTCCCCGTACCCAAGGAATTCCACTCTCGTGGGCATCAGGCTCGTCCGCCGCCAGCTTAGCCCACTCGTCGGCCTTCTCATCCTCGGGCACCCCTCTGTGGGCAGGGCACCGCCAGAGTTCGATCGCCGCCGCTGGGCCCCTCGGACGGAGGGTGGTGATGTGTTTCCTGACCTCGAGGGCGTGCACCTGGCCGGGGCCGGGTATTGCACGGTCGGTCAGTCGATCGTCGGAAATCACGGTGCAACAGCTGCTGGCACCGACAGCAGAATCGGAGGGAATTCAACCCACCGGGTACATCTTGACGGAAAGGTTCGAGCGCTGTCCGTGAACGAGGGTGGTTGTGGGTGGTGGTCCGGCACTGGTGGGTTGCAGACGGCAAGGACGGGGATGAGGGGAGGGACCGCACAAGAGCTATCTAGGCGCCCTATATAGTGTGCGCTATGGGGCGGCGAGAGCGTAGAGTGGAACCTTTGATCGTACATAGTTGGAGCGGTTGACATTGACACTGATGCTGACTTCTAGCACTCGCACCTGCACTTTATGCATCATCGTCTGTCCACCCGACGGTCTTTTCCACGGGCTGCAGCGGCTCGTCTAGTCGTGCTTGTTCCCCTCCCAGCCATCATTCCCAGAATGCACACGCTTATTGACCACTTCTTGAATTTAACCAACCTGTTGCCTATTCTTTGGTTCGTGCGCTTACTCCCGATGCGATTGAGTTCGTCTGTTACGGCAGCTGAAGAATTGTTCTCACATCCTGTCATTCGCGTAATATTGGAGTGATGCGCAGTGATTCGCATCTCGTGCAGGTCGGGGGTACATTGAGCATCGGACCACGCTTTTCCCCCTTCGGCCACCTAACCTCACCGAGGCCTGCAACCGCCCTTGCTAACCGTCGATTCCGGAAGCCGTTGCGGTCAGCGCCAACAGAGATTACACACGCTGCGTCCGCGCCGCCGCAAATAAGCCGTCGCTTCATGACGCTTCCGAGCACGGCAGGCAGTCTTGACCAACGAAGGAGAAGGGAAGACAACGCCTATCCGCGAAGTCTAGAACTCACGTGCGCCGGGAGCGGGGCGCAAGGGGTGCGGCGCGAAAGCAAACAACAGCCTACATATCTACGCAACTGGAGGGGCGTGGAAGACGGAGGGCGGAGGCAGAGCACGACGGAGACGGATTGCGTGTAGAGGAGGGGAGGAGGCTTACGTTAGCGACAGGGGTAGATCGAAGGAGATGGGTTGGGGACGATGGCTTTTCTCTTCGATTCCGGTTCTGGTGGCGGGGGACACAGGCTCCCGCCGATCCTGTGTACGGACGACCAGCAAGGCGCTCGAAAGGGCTGGGTGTTTCCACAGTCATGGTCGGGAAGTGTTGGAAATGCTTCTCGCGGCGTACTATGTATATTGGGGTGCCGAGACGCTCTTTGGATTTGGCGCTTGTGCCTTGGAGTTTGTTGAGGACACGATAGAGTGGGATATCTGCTGCTCCGCTTGTACTTTCCTTCTGTTCTACATACATACTTGTTCAATATACTCTGAAATCAATCTTCACCGCCAATCGATATTCTTTCAACAGGAAGCGCTCCGGTGCAAGAAGGAACCCCCAGAAAGACGTGCATCGAGACTCGAGATGTCTTTGGGCAGGTATCACGGAGAGCACCGCACACTTCGGCTCACGACACTGATGGGATAGAATGGGTCCCCTGGGGATCAAGCATGATTGCACCTTCACCCCTTAGTGGCGGAGATAGTGTCAGGTCACTGTCATGCGGCGCGCGACAGAGGTGCAAGACACGTACGAGTGGCTTGTCGGACTAAGATCCATCTGCGGCCGCCGATGTAGCGAACAAGTGCCACTGCGGTATTCGCATGGCCGGCTTGCAAGCACGGCGACGATTCGAGCAATCGACTCGTTACGCGTGTTTGCCGAATATAAAGCGCACCGGCCCAGCAGGCGCAGGTCTGTCTATTCACTATTATTACTATCACTACCACATCGGCCTCCGCATCGCAATCATGACCTGCAATCGCCTGCTCACCATCGCATTCGCGGCGCTCCTGGCCACCACCGTCCTCCTGGCCGCCGTCGAGGCTGCGTCCTTCTCACCGGGGGGATTCCTCTGCATCCATGGTTGGTTTCACTTCGTCCGCAGATACCGAAGCGGGGTGGATGCTGACGATAAAAAAAACAGTGGGATGTCTGCCTCCTCTTGACAGATCGCGAAACCCTGGACGCGGGTGGGAGTCGTCCAAGCACATCTACGAGTATCTGCCGGGACGGAAGAAGGAGGAGAACCAGATGCATCACCATCACCACCACCAGCGGTTGAAGCCGGCGAAGCACCAGCCGAAGCGGATGCTGTACTGGCCGAAGTCGCGGGGTTGCATGCAGGAGGCACCAATCCACACGCTTGAGGCCCTGCGAGCTCCTGACGCCACTCCGACTGCGACGCCGGCCGACATGCGCCATCCCACAAAAACCTTGTGACTTTGTCTTTGATCCGGGGAAGGGAGGAAGGGGGCGTGCTGCGGGTTCGTTGTAGCAGTTCTGTTGTGGGGGGGTTGCACCGAGTGCTGCTTGCACCGGTTCGAGCCCGAAAAAAATGAGGGGTAGACTGATAGGCGGTTGGTGGCGATGGGGATGGATGTACTCAAGCAACTGGAGGTTGATCGCAGCCCGAGAACCTAGCTACTGCTGCATGTCTGTCATAGCAACTGTGGTAACATTATCACTTGGGTCTCTGTTAGTATAGTGGTTAGTATTTCCGCCTGTCATTTCTGATAGACCGCGGGAGACCAGGGTTCAATTCCCTGACAGAGAGTTCTTTTCTATTTTTGACCGGTGGCCTTTCACCATCTATGCAGATATATATTTTTTCGACTTTTATCCCCCCATGGACCCCTCAGCACCGAAATATCCAGCGTATCTAGACCCTTCTATCCGCGATGAACCCTACACAAAATTCCATAATTAAGTTTGTAGTTTGAAGTAACTAGGGCAAATCTTCACAACAAAACCAATTTTATTCCTATGTGTCTGTGCGGCTGCCTACATTTAGGCGCGTAGTGGCCTGCACCCTTGAGATGCTAACTACAGCATAGCGGGGTTTATTAGGAACAGGCTAAGCCTAGCATTGCTTAGATTGTAACCTTTCCTCCGCATGTCGTCCTTCTGTACTCGCTTTTTAGTAGGCCTGCTCCGAGGTATCTTGGTCAAGGACGAGTTCGTTTCTCCACTATTATCTTCCGCCTGGTGCAGCGAGTTCAGATCCAGCCTGGTCAACCTTTTAGGGCACTCGGAATCGAGTGGCGCCAGGTCGGGTTTGTGGTTTCAACCCAATTGCCGCGAGAAAGCGTCTTAGAAATGTAGTCGATTGGAGCTCTTGCCTTAAGACACCATGTACGTACACAAGGCCCTGTCTGTCCTGGAATTCCGCTGCATGGGCAAATCCCCTAGCAATCAGTGCGTCTGTTACCTACTGCTAGTAAGACGTGTCCAGGCAGGTGGGTGGGCGGTTAGCCATCCTGCCTCGGTTGCAAGCAAGCAGTAGAGTTGAAATTACTCTAATATCGTAAACATTAATTAAGTACCATCCCCCCCCACCAAACTCACTCGCTCCTTCAGTTGAGGCGTTGGAAAAAAGCCTAGGGGTGACCCCGGCCCTATGTGTGATATGAGAAATTATAAAGGAAAAAACACCTCCCATAATCCTTCAAATCGTAAAAAAAAAAGGGCCAGAAAAAATTGTCCCCGGGCGGCAGCGAGGAATAGGGGGAGAAAAAAAGCGTAAAAAGGGAAATGCGCTGCCGTCTATATATGCTTATACTTATATATAAATGTCTGGACAAAGGAGAGGAATAAGAAAACGTCAAAAAGGTCCGACTCTAGTTACGCTTGGACTTCTTCGGCACCCTCGCGAACCAGTACAGGAACAGAGCGCCGACGATGTTGAAGGCGACGAAGACCATCAGGAAACCAAAGTTCCTCCACCGGTCGACGTAGTGGGACTTGATCGCGGTTAGAAAGGTGTCCGTGTTGGTGATTGCACAGAACTCGCAGTTCTCAGTGGCGAGTGGGTTCAGGACCTTCCCGCCGGCGAATGCGGTGTAGTTAGCCATGAAATCGCCGCAGGTGCGGCCTTCGGTTGGCTGGAAGCGCAAGATCTCAATGCTGCTGCAAACAACGTCGGTGCCAGCGACTCCGACCGACATCATCGCCGACACCAAGTACGTGAACGGCGAGGACCAGTACAGGAAGATCCAGAAGCGCGGTAACACGTCCGGACTAGCGAGTACTCCGCAGAAGACCAGACACAGGGAGAACAGGAGCTGGCCGACGTTCGACGCCGTTTCGGCGGACTCCATTCCAGCGACGAGGAGGTGCGAGAACGTGCTGATCCAGACATAGAACGCCCACAAGAGCAGGAACATCAGCGCCCCGCGCTCGTGCAGCGTGCCGGTTGCTTCTGTGTTGCGGTAGAGTCCGATGGGGTAGTACCACGAGACGAAGGGCATGACCGTCATCAGCGTCTGCCACGAGAACTCGACGATGATGTTAGACAGCATGAACGCCTTCCACGAGTATGCCTTGGACGGGCGCTCGCGGACCTCGTAGAGGGAGCGCTGGGTAACAAAGTGCGGCATCATCTGGAATGACAAGTTGCCGTAGATGGGGAGCAGCATGAAGATGGCGAACATCTGGTTCTGAAGGCCCTGGAGCGAGTTGGACGCCATGAAGAAGGTGAGGCCGACAAAGAGCGCGGAAGCGGTGCACAGGAAACATTTGGCCCATATGTAGGTTGGCGTGCGCCAGTATTGCTGGAAGATACGCTTAAGGCAGACGGCGAACTGCTGCGAGAACGGAACGGCGAATTCGAGGCCGGCGTTGGGGTCGATGTTGCGGGGCTTGACTGAGAGTTCGGCCTCCATCTGAGCGAGCTCGGCCTTGACGGCGGCCTTCTCAGGGGAGTTGTCCCAGGCCACGGGCCAGTCCTTGTCGGTCGATGCTCCGGGCGCGGCTCCGATGACTCCCAGCATCCATTCGACGGGGTTGGCGTCCGGAGGGCAGGGGTGGGAGCCGTTGCGCTCAAAATACGACGTCAGGATCTCCGAGTTCTTGCCGATGGGTCCGAAATACACGGTCTTTCCACCGCGGGCGAGGAAAAGCAGACGGTCGAATTCCTGTATCAGAAGCGAGGAAGGCTGGTGGATGGTGCAGAGAATGGCTTGCCCGTTGTTAGCGAGCTTGCGGAGAAGGGTACAGATAGACCAGGCAGTCTGTGAATCCAGGCCAGAGGTGGGTTCGTCGAGGAAGAGGAGGAGCTCGGGCTTCGCGGAAAGTTCGACACCGATAGTCTGTATTCAAGTTAGTACTGTCGCCCTCAGCCCATCGAGTCATACGGGGGAGGATCCTACCAAACGCTTGCGCTGCTCAACGTTGAGACCTTCACCGGGAACACCAACGACTGCATCGGCATAGCCGCGCATCTCAAGCAGGTCAATGACCTCTTCGACATAAGCCATCTTCTCGGCGGGGGGGACGGAAGCGGGCTGGCGGAGGTAAGCGGAGAACTGCAAGGCCTCGCGGACGGTGGTGGTCTCAAGGTGGAGATCCTGTTGCTGAACGTAACCGGTCTTGCGCTGGAAAGACTCGTCGCGCTGACGACCGTCGACAAACATATCTCCTGTGACAACGCCCATGGTCACACGGTTGGCGAGAACATCCAGGAGAGTGGTTTTTCCAGCTCCGGAGACACCCATCAACGCTGTAAGAGTTCTGGGCTTGACCCATCCATCAACGCGATCCAACAGCCGGCGGTCTTCGTTCTTGATCTTGATGTCGTAGACCACGTTGCTCCAATGGAAGATCGCCGTCTGCTTCTGGATAACGGCGGAGATCTCCTTGATCTCGTTGAATAAGGTTTCGGAGTTGACGATGGTACGCTTCTCGGAAGTGCCCTCGACGTCGCATCCGCCCAGGTTGGGGACCTTTCCCCTGCGGAACACCAGGACCTCGCCCTTGGACCTCGCCGCGGAGATGTACTCGGTGGCGAAGAGGTGGACGAAGAGGAAGACAACGAAGAAGACGATCAGGATACCAAAGTTCCTCCACAAGTTGCCGCGAGTGTACTCGTAAGCGGTCTTGATAAAGACGGCACCGTCGACGTAGTCGACACCGGGGGAACTGCCGGCTATGTTGCAGACGTTCGAGAAGCTGCCGCTTGGCAGGTCGTACTCAGGGAACATACCGCCGAAGCTGGACGGGATGTAGGTGTCGCAGGGATACCGCTGGCCGCTGAACTCGTTCGCCATCAAGGCCTCGAACGCGTATGCGATGGGATTGACATAGTTGATCCAGCGGGCGTAGCCCTGCATATCGCGGGTGGGGATGGCAAACCCGGTGTACATGACCAGGGCCAGGATGAGGATGGCGGCGAAAGGCATGGCGGCGTGGATGGTCTTACTGACCGAGGCAATGGTGCGGAATATGTTGCTCATGACTAGAGTGCAGACGAAGGAGAACAGGACGAAGATGAAGAATGCACTGGCTTCGCGCCGCAGATTCGTCATGAAATACAGTGCCAGGTTGAAGGTGATGGCGGTGACAATCTTGGCGGGCATGTCGACGATCATGGACGAGATCGCCTCGGCGAAGGGGTGGTAGAAGGCGTATTTTGCGTGCTTCTCGACGATTGGTCGCTGGGCGTACAGGGTCAAGATTTCAAGGGCCGAAGAGAAAGCGTTGAGCAGGATGGCGAAGAACAGGAGAGCACCGCGGGAGAAGAAACTGGAAGTACCCATGCGGAGGTTGTAGAAGACGGAACCAATGACGAGAGCCATGATGAAGTTACCGATGATACCGGAAATGGCCATGCCGTAATCGCCCTTCAGACGCTTGAACCCGCGCTTGACGCACAGCCTCACCTGCATTGACGTCGAGATTGTGTAGGGGGACTTGGGGTTGGTGCCCTTCGCCTGCTGGTAGCTCCTGAAGTTGCGAAACTCATCCATGCGACCACTGTCGAAGGGGAACTCCTTCTCGAACACGTCTATCTCGGCGAGGAGGCGCTGGCGGTCGGGGCTGGCCTGCCATCTGGCAGCAAACTCCTCCGGTGTGCGGGGGACCCTTTCCTCGAAGCCCGGGGCGACGACCCGTTCGGCGGGGTTGGTGAGTGATGTCAGGAAGTCGGCAGTGGTGGATCGCGCCGGACAGACGAAGCCCATGTCGGTGAAGTACTTGGAAGCGTCGGTGGTGCGGCCGAAGTAGATCTGGCGACCCTCGTATAGAAGGATGACCTTGTCGAAGATGTCGTATGCCGCCTGGGGAGCCTGGTAGATGGCCAGGGCACAGGTGGACCCGACCAAGTCGGTATTCATGCGCAGAGTGCGCACGAACTCAAGCGCAGTGGCCGAATCCAAACCTCTGGTGGAGTTGTCCCAGCACTGTAGAGGACTGCCGCTGAGGGCAACCTCGGCAATGGATACACGCTTCCGCTCACCTCCGGACACACCGCGCACGTAGTCGTTTCCGACCTTGGTGTTGATCGTGTGCGAGAGACCGAAGATGGCCATGATGACGTCCCTCATGTGCTGGGCGTACTGCTCCCTCGTCACATTGAAGGGGCGGATTCTGGGAGCACGAGCCTCAGCGGCGAACTCTAGAGTGTCTCCCACGGTAAGATGCGGGAAGTGAACTGAATACCGATGTCAGCCAACAACTTTCACCCCGGGATATCTCGGAGGAAGGGTGGCCAATAGTTACCATCGGTCTCCGCCTGATACATGACCTCACCCCTGAAGTTGGAGTGCATTTGTGCTGACTGCTATCATCAGTTACGAGCTTCTTCTCCCCGCCCCCACAGCCGGGCAATAGCGGAGGGGCTCACCCGAATGCCCTGGTAATTGATCACTGTTTCGTCACCGACATAGAAGCCATGGGTCTCGCCGGCCACAGTCTTGAGGAAAGTGCTGCATCCGGAACCGGGCCGTCCCAGAACGACCAACATCTCGCCGCTCCTGACCACGCCCTCGAAGTCCCGCAGAATATGGATCTTTATCTTCCCCGAATTCTTCGCGCTGCCGAGGAGGCTTCGGACGGTGGACGGGATGCCATAAAAGATGTTGAGGACGTCCTTCTGGAAGTCCGTCGGCGTGCCGAATCCGTGGACGTTCAGGTTCCGGAACGAGAAGCCGGCCCTCAGGGTGTTGCCGGTGCTGGAGCCGGAAATGTGGTGGCGCACCAACGTCTTGGTCCACTGCCGTGCATTGAAATTGGGGCTGTTCGGGTCGAGCTCCGGGTGGGCGGCCGGGTCCATTTCGAATGGATTGACGTCGACGAGCGTGTGCACGGTCGACACCCTGGGCAGCACCGGCGTGCCGGTGGTGGTCAAGCTTGCATGCGAGATCTGGCGGGCCAGCTCGGTCACACGGGCCTCTGAAATAGCCGTGAAGCCGAACTCGGCATCGGCATCGTTGCCGTTGTCCATGTCGTCCATGCTGCACATTGATGCGGGGCGTTGTTTGCCACTGCCGTCGTCCGCCATCTCTGGAGAGAATAAGGATTCCAGAAGCAGGCCGGAGACGGAGGGAGCGGGACAGCTGGGTATATAAAGCTCGGCCTCATTGCGGCGAGAATTGACGGTGAATCACGATGATGCCTGCAGGTGCCTTAGATACATATATTTTTTCTTCTTGCGGAATGCCGGTACAATTAAATTTTCGATATCTGCCTCCTAGGGGTGATGACACCTGCGAAGCACACTGAATTCCCGGGGGTGGAGGTTGCGTTTGGTGGTCTTGGGTTTTAGCGTTTCGGATGTGAGAGCTTCCGGCTGTCCGCTGCCCGGCTGACGAATTATCGAGCTTAGCATGTACTCTATCTACTTTTTTTTTCTTTTCTTCAATACTCGCATTCGACCTTATGTAGATCATGGCGAGGTTCCTTTATTAGGGAATTTTGACCGAAGAAGAGACAGGATTCAACCCGAAGAGAAAACCAAAACACACCTAGTCTGTGCAAAGGGCCTGGAAGCCATAAGACTTTTTTTTCAGAATGTAAAACAACTTGCCGAAGTCAAGTAGCTCCAATCTCGGGAGAGCTACGATGAAACTCTCCAGGCCCAGACAGCTCCTACTAGGAAGCTTTCTGGGCAAAACTCTCCAGCAGTGCCAGCCCCTGGTATGTTTAGTCGGACAAATACTAATCTGAGGAAAGTTTTTGCTATCTGATCAAAGATAGGTGCTATGTAGTTTGAGGATCTAGCCAAGCCCCGTGGAGTTTTGACGCAGATCCCAAAGCATGGATTTTTAAGACTTCAATTGTCTACAATTCCCTTCCAGAAGTGATATCTGGCCCAAAGTATCACTCTTCCTAAGAGTAGTTAGAGGGCGTGAGCGTTTATCTAGGTCCTTAGGCGGGACTAGTAACTCACCAATGCTGTCCTTTAAGAGAGGGAAGAACACTCCATTCTCCCAGTCTCTGTACTCAGGCGGCTCCCAATCTTTCTCAAGATCAGAGATCTTCTTTGGTTAGATCTCCTCTTCCTTCAGTGCATTGCTGCAGGGTGAGTTTTATGGCTTCCCAGGCCCATGTACTTAAGCTTTATCTACTGTACATATACAGACTACATAGCACTTTTTTTTTGTTTATTCATTACTCGCATGCGAAAGCTAGCTGGATCTCGCCCTCCGCAAGCCTATCCCAAGAAGATATAACGTGCACCAAAGAAGTCACAAAAGAAACGATCCCGGGCAGGAGAAGGAACAAAAGGAAGCGTGACCCACCCCATAGCCTCCGTCCGCGGACGCCATGAAGGAGGGCGTAGGCAGGAACAGCGGTAGTTCCTCCCCGGCGCCCAGCTCCTCGGCCTTCACTCTGCTCTCTTCCTGCCCCTGCGCTCCCGGAGCTCTCATTCTGATACCTCGCTGTTCGCATCTTCCTCGTTCGGGACCAGTCTTCCCACATCCGTAGTGAAGAGGAAGTCTAGGACCACCTGGCTGCACCACCCGCCGGCAAGGAGATCCCGGATCCTGCGCCGGCCCTTCCTCCTCCCGCTTTCCTCCTGCACCTCTGCCCACAGGCTCTTCTGTTGGGCCTTCCACTCAGGACACACCTTGAAGAGGTGATCCCGGGTCTGCGTCCGGTACCGGCACCACCAGCACTGAGCAGCGGGCCGATTCTTCCCCCAGCGGAGGCACTGCCCGGAAAGGTAGTGCCCTGTCTTCAGCTGGTAGAACCTTGAGGCAGGCCTCTTGGAACTTCCAGCCACCGTGCCGTCCGGCTCTGGCTCCTCGGCATTCTGTATTTCTTCTTGGAGGTCCGGCTTCCAGCCCATTTCATGGAGATCTCCCGTTCGAGGTGCGCAAGAGACCTGGGGAGCGGCATCGCGCGCGCCTCCTCCGTTCGGAATACCCTAGACACTCCACCCCGCGCGCGTCTGCCTCCTCCGCCGCTAGTTTGGCCCACTCGTCGGCCTTCTCGTTCCCTGGGATTCCTTTTTGGCGATGGGCACCATCTGATCTCGATGGTGATGCCCGGCCTGACCCTCCGCAGCGCCGCGATGTGCTTTCTTGCCTGGAGCGCGTAGATCTGGCCAGGGTCAGGCTCCTCCGAGGCCATCCGTCTGATGGCCGCCTGGGGAAAAGGTATTCTTATGGAGCGCCCATGCATTCCTATGTGAAATTGGCTTGGCATAGAGTGATAACTCATATGCATACGAAATCTTTGGTGAAACACTCCATCATATACTCCTCGAACTCAACCGGTTTTACTCCGAACAGACAGGATTTTGGAAGGTGGATCTTGAGAGTGGAATTGAGTCGAGGGTGGGTGTACATGAATGTGTATCGCCACGGATTTGATAACGGAGTGGTCCCCACGAGCGAACGAGCGCGCGTATATAATGTGTGTGGCTGGACTGGCCAAGAGTCCGGCCATCTAGTCCAACTGGAAACGTTCCGCTTCCGCTCCCGGACTAAGGCCATATGGAGTGCGAATGCAGACAAGAGTTGGGGTAAATAACCAACAGGGAATAGGGAAATAATAGCGGAGTAACTTGTCAGACACCCACAGTATGGGGTACCTAGTCTGCCTCCCGCAATATAATTTACCATCCGACTTGACTGGCTGGCTGGCTGGCTGGGTATTGCTGGCTCTGGGACAGTGCAAACTGAATATCTGTTTAGCGACACAGATAAGTAGCAGTTACAGAGTAAATAAAGCGAGGGTTCACCACAAACCACGGAATCAAGTTTCGAACGCAGCCGATAGATATCGCCAAATCTAACTCTCCAGAACCTCACCCTGGTTCCAATTAAAATCGGACCCATAGACTAGCTGTTCCAATATTCCCTAATGTACTACAAACTGCTGTTATGCGGCACTAACACAGCAAGGACAAAAAGGATTGGACAGACCCGCGTACAGACTTGCCCCCTCCCCCCTTTTCGTTCCGCACCACTCAATCACCAATGTCTGTGATTGCCTTTCGAGCTCGTATAAAGACTACATATCCACATATCTATTGAGGCACCCGATGGTTCACACCCCCCGTTAGTGCGTTTGGGTTGCTGCACTTACGGCGCAAAACAGGCTCCGTCCAATTCTTTCTGTCAAAGTCTTTAGTGTATCGACGCAGTTCATGCTTGTTTGGAGCCGGTAGTTGGAGCACGTTTCTAGCTATATCCAACTCTACATATTCCTTTGTTTTTTCGTTTTTTCGTACTCGTATACAGCCTTTCCAGTCCCAACTCCATCCCGCCAGCAGTAGTTAATATACTTAGATGAGGTAGCGACCGGGGTGTGGGCGGCGAAAACAATCTCCCACCCCAGCCTTTACTCCAGATGACGTTCAAAGATAGAGATAAAAAAGCACAGAATTGGCAAGGAAAGGGTGGGGCACAATTTGATGCTTTCCAATTAAAAGACGGAGCGGTGGTTGGGACGCCATTGACGATCGAATTTCGGCCTTGTTACATCGAGGGACCTGGCTACTTGTATCAACGCTAACTATAAACAGACAAGCTAGTAAGCCGAGTTAAGCAAAGGGAAAATCCGAGTGATACACTTGTCAATCTACTATTTATTTCCACTACTATCATAAATGTATCCGGAGAACCACCGCGACCTTCTTCATAACAAAAATAATTACCTTGACCATCTTTTTCTTTCTGTATACGTCCTCCGACTTCTCCTCATTTAGGAAAAGGAGAAACAATTTTTTTTAATTCATTAGAATATATAGTATAGATTTTTTTTCCTCTTCCGACTTCATTAATAGAATAATCACGACCTTCCTGAGCATAAGATTTTCTTATTTTGTCCTCAATTTTATTAAACATATTATTTTTTGGTGAAACCAGAACATCTACATATTTACACAAAGACCGTCTGGCACTCACGGCGGTGAGACTTATACTCCTTCTCAGCATACACACGATGCTCTTCAGTCAGCCCTCTCATACAATCCATCGTTCATCTCTTACTATAGTCTACAAAGCGCCGAATTGTTTTTATATCGACAGAATTCATAGTCTCAATCACAGTCTTCTCTAGATCAGGAAAGGAGTATTTGCTGTGCTCTCGAGCATACCGTTTCACAGCTGCCCAGTAATACTCAACACAATTGAGCCCGCAGTGTTACTTAGGATAGAAGATAACTTCGTGACTAGCTTTAAGAACTCTCAACGCACAGCAACCCTTCCCTTTCTCGCATCAGTCGGCAGTTCTGGCTGTATTGGCTCGCTTTGTGGCTACTTGAAAAACCGACCGATATCGCCATAGGTACGCTGCAATTGAATCTTCTCCCTATCGTGCTCTTTTTGCTTATGGGATAGTACCAACGAGACTGTGGTGTTTTCCCAGTGTTGGTTCGTGACAGCCCTTTGAACTGGCGCTCCGCTTCCTTCCATCCTTTTTAGGTTGATTGAGTACGAAGATATCGTCCTCCGGCTCCGAATCGATCTCTACCTCTCCACCACTTGTACTACTACTCGAAAGAGCACCTCCTTCTGAGCAGCTATCGGCAATCTCCTTCCTAGCCGTAGCGGTCCTCTGTCTCTTTATGTCCGAAGAAATAGTAGATGCCCGACTAGCAAGAGTCCGCTTGCTAGGACGGGGCATTATAGAACAATGCCGAACCGAAGGATTTTGAAGACCTCACGATGAGGGTGACAGCGGCGAGGCAAGGCAGGGATGAGAAATCAAAAATCGTGGCAATCGGGTGAGGTTTCTGGAAGTTGTTGCGATAAATGAAGATATGCTGTGAAATGGAGGATATAGTCGACTAGCAGAGCAAGTGAGCGGTATTTTAGGCGTAGTCATCACATAGCACTCGCTGACTTGGCGCGCTCAGGTCGAGTTGTATATTGCCAAGAAGTGCCCCGCGATCTCCTCTGTGCGCAGCCACTTGTATGTACATATGTATCCTCACCATGATCTACCTAGGTCGCACGCGAGTAATGAGTAAACAAAAAAAAAAGTGTCTCCCGTCCGCTAGTCTACTAGGATAGTTAAACTATATTCTGGAGTCGTGGTCGGTTTTCACCCCAAATTGCTGGGTGAAGATGTACCCGTCTGCAACTTCCTCAAGTCAAAATTGAGTTGGTAGGTATATGTATCAAGATACGAACGGTATGTACGTATGTATGCAAGTACTATTTGGGTAGTATTTGATCCGTCCATCACCTCCGCACCTCGAGCACCTTCCCTTCCCGCGAGCTCTTACCCAAGAGGTTGATGACTCTAACGACATCCGCGGCCTGGCTGGCCTTCACTACCAGCTCCGCCTTGCCTAGCAACGCCTGAGCCACGTTCTTGAACAGACTCTTGTAGCTTCCGTCCTCGCTCTTGACCTTGACGGAGCCGTCGGCAGTAGTCAGTGTGCCCCATTCCTCCTCGGTCTCTATCCCGAAGCCCGCGTCGGCGGGGCCCATTCCCGCACGTGTCTGGTCCTCCTGCAGGTCGAGCCCGTACTTGCTGTATCCCGCTTTGACGCCGCGGACGACGTACCTCGTCTGGCGCTCGCACAGCGACGTGGTCGTGGCGGAGAGCTTGACGACGAAGCCGCGCTCGGACGCGTCGACTCCTGGCGGTGGGGAGTCGTAGAACAGCATCGCATCGAAGGCGTCGTCGATGAAGCCGTGCTCGCCCCAGCCCGCCGTCGCGACTTCGGAGGAACCGCGCTCGTCGCGGACGCTGGCGAAGACCCGGCTGGGCAGCCCGAAGAGTACGAGGACCTGGTCGATCAGGTGAGAGCCCAGGTCGAAAAGGATGCCACTGCCGGGCACCTGCTCCGTCTTCCAAGACTCCTTCTTCGTGCCGGGGGCTTTGTAGCGGTCGAAGTGGGATTCGAGTGAGACGAGCTTGCCGAAAGTTTCTCCGGCCAGAAGCCGGCGGAGCGTCAGAAAATCGGCGTCCCATCGGCGGTCTATCCGAGGCGTTAGCAAACACCATCCCACCTCCTCGCCGCCGCCGCAGCCGACCGAAACTCACTGTGGTAGACGGTTAACAGCCGCCCCGCGCTCTCGGCCAATCGAACCAGTTCGTCCGCCTCCTCCGTCCGGATGGTGAACGGCTTCTCGACCATGACGTCCTTGCCCGCCTCCAGTAGCGCCTTGGTCATGGGGTAGTGGCTCGAGTTCCCAGTGCCGACGATGGTGAGCCGGATCTCGGGATCGGCGAGCACGTCGCCGAACGAGCGGTGCACCTTCGCCGACGGATGGTCCTTCGACGCATCGTTGTCCGCCGTCGGCGTCCGCTGTAGGATGCTGTGCAGCACTAGACCGGGAGTGAGCACGATGTACGGGATTTGGAAGATCTTGGCCGACAGGCCGTAGCCGAGCACGCAGACATTGATGGTATCGGACATTGTTTCGTTTTGGGGGCGGGGGGTGATGGCGAGGTGGAATCGATGGCTCTGGGTGGTGGGGGAGATAAGTGAGGGGACTCGATTGCGTGGCAGGGATGCAGAAACAGGGCAAGCCATCAAAGCCATGCCATCTAGAGTAGACAGCTAGATAGATAGTTCCCAGGTATCCACGAGCCTATCCGACTAGAGCCTACGCTCCACGCCGTCGGAATACATACTACATTTGAGAAGGCACCATTCCGACGTAACTGCGCACGGATGCCAAGCTTCGCATGTCAAGGAGACATTGTATCATCTTGCGTCCGGAGTTGCGGGAGCCACAACTTGAACTTCGGTCTCTGGAGTGCGAGGCGTCGTATGGCAAGCGGCCTGCGAGTAGAGTAGATATGCAAAGTAGAGCGTGCAGAGTGCGCAGAGTAGCCGGAACAAATGGACACCAGAAACCCGCCACACTACGAAAGCCCGAAATACCACTCTTTCCCAGCTTCTCCTAGCAGCCCGGCCCTAACCAGATAGCCGGCACATCCTCTCTCCGTCCACCAGACGTCACCCAGCACCGGGAACTTGGTTTTCTCTAAGCACCTCTTCCTCTCGGCAACCTCGACCGAGCCGCGCGTTGGCATGGCGGAGCTGCCGGAAGCGCATGCGGATATATTAGCCCGATCTCCAGATCGCAATTCTGGCGGATGTCCTTCGTCCGGCGTGGAGTAGAGTAGAGTGCAGTGGAGCACGGCAATTGCTATGCGGCTCGCCAGTCAGCAATAAATCACGGAAGCGATCGAGTCCCACAGAGGGTACCTACATACACGCAAAGCCAACGGAAACACGGTTCCCAATCACTAGTTACCATACCACCACCCTAAACCTCGCTGCTCCCGAACGACGACTTCGAAGGCGGCCCGCTGTCGGCGCCGCTGTTCATGGCCTGCGCGAGAAGCTGGCGGTACTTGACGACGCAGTAGATGATGAAGCTGAGGAAAACGAGGAACACCACCACGATTATGGCGATTGTGTCGCGATCTTTCATTTGTTTTTATTTTTGGTATATCGAGAGGAAGTTGGGGTGTGGTGAGGTAATGGGGAGGAGGAAAGTGGGAAGAGGGAGAGCGGGGTTTGTTGTAGGTATGTAGGTATCTACTGGAAGAGGGACTGTTGGGAGATGTGACGTGGTTTGTTGAGTTGGCAGCAGCAGTGCAAGGGCGAATAAGAAAGGCCAGTGCCGCGCGGGCGTATGTACGGAATTGGCTGCACAAATGCGTATGACGACTTGAGTACAGTATAAAGAAGGGGGGTAAAAAAAAAGTAGTTTTCCCGCTACATAGACACGTATCAGAGGTGAAGAATACATATTTTGACCGTTTTTGATAGATACGCGTACATACTCTACAGCGGGAAAACAACGTTTTACCCCCTCTTCACTAGTAACTAGTACACGGGTGTAAGGGTATCTAGAGAAGCTGCCTCACCACTATTATGGGCGCTTAATAACTAGTGGATGCTTGGCGAACTGGGGGGTTGGCATGGCGAGAGCTGAGAATATGTAGGGTGGACATCGAACCTCATATCAACCGCCCACCGTCCGTCCGCCGTCAAAGTCATCGTTAAGTCACGCGAAGTCATCGATGCACGAAATATTCGGCCGTGAAGCAGAAGGGAGTTCGTGAGCAGGCAGTTGGAGTGAGGCACCGAGAAACCACCTAGGATGAACGGATGCGTGTTATTTCATTACGTGAACATGCCGGATGGAGCTGGAGGCAAATAGGAAGAGAGCTCCAGATCGATCCTCGAACAGCCTCAAGAATATATCACCGCTATAACCAGCATAGCACTCCTTCGAACTGCATACGATCCGGCAGACCACCGATATTCGACGATGAAGAGAAAACGCGACTCGTTGCCTTTATTACCCGCGACTCCCGTACTCGACGTCTGAGCTGGGAGGCAATCTGCATAGAGACGGACTACGCCTGTGATCCGAAGACTGTGCGAGATGCCGTGATTTCACTGGGATCACAAACGTACCAAGAACGAAGTTCAATATAAAACCGAACAACAAACTGAAGCGGGTTGCTTGGTGTCAAGCCAGACTGCATTGGACTAAGGAGGAGTGGAAGAGAGTTATCTGGACGGATGAATCCTCCTCCTTAACGGCAGGTTTCGGTCATCGTCCATTGGTCATCCGGAAAGCAGATGAAGAATATCACCCCGACTGCGTCGATTTAAAGTTTCGCTCGGTCGGAAGAGTAAGATGGTTTGGGGCCTTCTGCAGTAAAACAAAGTCTGATCTTATCTTCGTTCCCGGCAGAGCGAAGCTCATGTACGAACGACCCCTGAACCTGCTCTCGTGCCGTTTTAGTATCGCGTTGCGAGGAATATGGTCGGGCTATTGTGCAAGAGGATAACGCTCCAGGGCATAAAGGGTATGCCAAATCCTACAGAGAGTTGAACAGGGTGGGGACTCTGGAACCGCCGGCTGAGTCTCGAGATCTCAATCTAATAGAGGCTTGCTGGGGAGATGTAGAGACGGAGTTGGGCGAAATAAAAGGGACGAGCAGCGGATGTTAAAGCATTGCAATTGTATTTAGCTGTGTGTTGGGCTCGGGTTATTACGGAGCATAGGTTAGATGCATTGGCAGAGAGCATTCCTGCGATATTACAAGTTGTCATCGATGCTGGAGGAGCGGCGACGATATATTGAGTCGGTGGGCGAGGGTGAGGCACGACTTTTTACCCCCAACTTAGTCATGATCATTCACTCGTTTAATTGTATCTGGCTTAGTGCGCTTAGTGCTTAGCTGCGCTTATAATTCGTAATGTTTTTGGGACATCACTCGATCACACGCTCTCGCTCGTTCGTAGGGAGAATCGCGAAGAGAGAGCGTGTCCCATGGAGATCAGATTTCCCCCAGCGTATCTAGTGGCATTGTCGGAAACGAGAAGGTAGATCAATGGGCTAAAGAGACAGCTAATAATGTCACACCCATACACCATGGCGGCCTTGTTACCTACAGCTGACATTCAAGGACTGACCCTTCCCAATCCCAATCAGCCACTTAGAGCGGGGAATAGCGGGGCCGGGATAGCGGGAGGAAGAATAAAGGAATGGGCCTACAAGCGGGTCAACAACTCGCCCTACAGGAAGCCAACAAGCCCTTGGTCAACCAAAAAGCAATGACAGCTCCCAAGAGGACAGAAGCTCGTTTTTCAACAGCTAAAAACCGGCCATGCACTGACAGAGATGTACCTGCACTGGGCAGGTTCGCGGAGAACGGCCAACAGCAGGCACTGTGGACGACTGCGGACTCCGATGACCCGCGAACATCTATCCAAGAGGCGTTCTGTGTCGAAGGAAGCACAAAAGACCCTCTGGTGGGATGTCAAGGAGGTAAGAAAACGTTGGCGAGGTGGAACTCCGATTGCGAAATCGTTTGCGGACGAACGATGCACAGAGGTTATTCTTTGATTGCTAGATAGTACAGATTTTGAACGAGGGGCACCAAAGTGGCAGGAGGAGAAAGTAAAGGATCACAAATGATGGAGAGGGGAGAAGGAGCAACGATAATTGTGTGGAATTGATGGAAGCAAACTGAACTGCCTGGACAGAAAATGGGAGCGGTTAGGATGGGTAAGAGTTTTGCCATGATCTAGTTAGGACGCATGCACGCAATAATGAGTAAACCAAGAAAAGGCTGTCTGCTGTCGTACGGTCTAGCCGGTCGCATGCAATCGAGGATTAAACGAACAGAAGCTGTCTGCTGTCTACGTGAATGGTGGTTGTTGCCGGGTCTAGGATACCTGGTGTTGGGACAGGCAAACTACCTCGCAGATAGCCCATCCCGGCCGGAGTAGGGGGAGCTCGCGGAGTTTGAGTTCACAGAGCTCAGAGATTTATGGTCTTAGCTTCCGTCGAGGTCAAAGCTGATCCAACAAGCAACGTGGACGAGTTTCGCCATGGTCCGGGAACGAGGAGCGCTACCGTCGGTGGAGTGGATAGAGTAGCTGGTCTCACCCGCCATTGCAACTGAGTCCCTGTTTAGAGTACTGTAGTTACTCGTCATGATCGTCACTCGACTCTGCCGAAGAAAAAATCCAATTTGAAATTCCAAATACCTAAACATGTCGGAGCAACGCACAAAAAGAGAGGAATAAAGGAAAAAGAAACCATCTTCGCCATCCCCCCCATCTCACACTCCACTCGGTGCCTCTCCTCTCGCTCACGCTCCCCCTCCACCCCCCCGGTCGAGTCTTTTGGTTACGGCGACACATCTATTCCCTTGGATTAGAGCGCGCCAGCGGCGGTAGCCGTACCGGGGTCGTCGCGCGAACTGGTGCCTGCAGCCGCCTGCGCCGCCTGCGCCGTCGCTGCGTCGTCGTGCGCCCTGGGCACGTTGGCGTCGACGCTGCGGTCATGCTTCTCTTGGCGGGACTGGCGGCCGACGCGGCCGGACTCGGTGAAGCCCAGATCGAGCTCGTCGAAATCGAGCGTGCGCGTCAGCGCCAGCAGCATGATTGAGAACACGCCCTGCGAGAGCACGTCCAGCACAGAGTAGAAAATCTGCTCTGAGTCGTTCGTGATCCGGTTGCCGCCCTCGCTGAGCGCCCACGAGATCGGGTACAGGAGCCTACCACCCGGGTGGGGTGAAACGGTCAGCATGTAGGACGGCGAAGAGGAGGAGGCAGGAGGGCTTACATCAGGAATAAAGTCCAGCCAGCGAGAATCGTGAAGGTCCGGTGGGTGTTCGCGTTGATGGTACCGGCGTGGCTCCGGGCGGTACCCATGGTGTGCCAGATAATGAAAAAGTAGAGCACGTATCCCATGACGAAGAAGCCCCACTTGTAGACGCTACGCACGAACATGCCGGTGAGGAACATGCTTGCCCAAAGCATGACGAGTCCGACGGTGAATATGATCGTAGCCCAGCCGACGCCACTCATCAACAGCAACGCGAAGAAGATCAGCGAGAAGTTAATGAAGTAGCCGACCCAGCGCGTGTAGAAGACCTGGCGCGTGCGGTTGAGTATGTAGCCGCCCCGGAACTGCACCAGCACTGCATGGCCGCCGAGATTGGACGCCATGATGAAGTAGTAAATGGTCGTGACCATTAGAATCGTGATGGCGAAGTAGTGGAAGACCCGGCGACGAGGTTTCGTGGTGCAGGTCCATGCAACAACGACGAGCAGGAGCAGAGCATGAAGGGCGCAGATAGCCCAGTCGAGATCGGAGCCATGCTCGGTGATATTATTGCTAAGGCACAGAATCAGCAAAGAGCATCCACAAACAGGGGAAAAAAATCAAGAACCATACTTCGCAATGGGCCGATTACGAAGAAGAGCGGTATTTCTCTTCATCAGCGACTCCGCAAGGTTTGCGATCGGAAGCGAAGGCATCTCTGCAGGTAAGTAAGGTATATGAGGTCTTTCGTATAACCCCCTAAAAAAAAGGAAAGCTCTGAATATTCGCCGTGGATGTGTATCCGTTTCTTGGTATATACTGTAGGTGTTGTTGAGGGAGCGAGATATCTGTCGTCCCGGGACCTCCTATATACTTGAAATATCTGCGGTGGCGGAAGGGCCGTGTCAAGGGTTAACTCCGCGCGCAGATGACGGGAGGGGAAGTGATGTAATTCTTGTCGAAATATGGCACCACCTCCGGGATTTTTGCACATCACGACTAGGTGTCACATGTGAGATCACTATGACGATGGATTGACTCCTCCCTAGGTAGGTACTGACATCCGCACTCCGCTCGAGTGTGGGCGAGGAAGCGGAGGACGAGGAAGAAGAATAACAATACTTAGCCATGATAACGTCCCACCATCATGATATCCACGGCTTCTCTCTAATATACCTCTCTCTGATCTCTGTAACTGTTCCTGCGGATGGCAGCGGAGACAAAGCTGTCGGGCGGTAGGCTTGTCTACGGGCCGACATAAACCACGAGTCTTAAAGCCTGGTATTGGCGATGAGTAGAAAATCGCAAGCCACAAGCAGAATATGATTTCAATTTCTCCATTGTGCACTTTGTGTGTTGCACCAAGCCGCCTATCGAACAGATGGATGGAAACTCACCGTCATTGGGCGTTTTTCGAGTGATAAACTATGCGGCGCAGCGGCAGAAGTGAGGTCATGATTGTCTACTAACGTCAAGGTAGCCTTCATTCGCAAGGCCGAGTCCGGATGACTGGCAAAAGCCACGGAGGTGCTGATCTATGTGGTCCATCAAGTCCACAACTTCCAGTGGAAATTGGCTGGTCAGTTTCGATATCACACTGTGGTCAACACACCGGCTGTGGTGACCAGAGCAGAGGTGTGGAAGGAAGTCGGGAGGGGGGAGAGCCAGTTCAAGACCCGGGACCACCTTGCCGATAGGAGGTGCAGCCAGGCAGTACTAGAATTCCTCTCCACTACGGATGTGGGAAGGCTGGTACCGACTGAGGCAGCGAGGTGTCGGAATGGGAGCAGAGGGAGCGGAGGGAGGGGGAAGAGGAGCGAAGGGTAGAGGCCGATGAGCTGGGTGTCGGGGAGGTACTACCTCTGTTATTTTTGTTATTTTTGTTCCTCTTTCTGTTGCACTGTCTGTCGTTCTCTCTTTTTGCGGTTTCTTTGGTGCGATTTTACTTTCTTAGGACAAGCCTTGGCGGAGGGCGAAGGGAGCCTGCAATGTGCCGCCACCACGCGGACAGCGGACAGGAAAACCGGACAGTTTGCATCCCTCCTAGCAAGGTCGCATAGGAGTAATAAATAAACGAGAGAAAAAAACCCTGTGGTGACCACAATGCTGAATCGACGGGACAGCCCGATTTGGTTCAACTTATGTTACTGCTTCCATATTTTCGTCTTCACCCTCTACCACACCCTACTTATACAGCCACCGCGCGGACAACGGACGGGAAACCTGGATAAAATGTGCGCTGCCATAGTCTAGACAGGCTACATGCGAGTATGAATAAACAAAACAAGCCCTATTTATACAGCTTGATGGGATTATACGAGTTGAAAACCCCCTTGGGATCGAACTTCTTCTTCAACTTCCTCAACCTTTGCAGCCTCCACCCTTCGGGCCCCTCGTAGACGACCTCGTTGTCCTCATCGCCGAATGCATAATTCACATAAACCCTGTGACCGTCCTCCCCCGCAGACTGCAGGAGCACTTCTCGTCCGCGTTTACCGATCTCTTCGGCGAGGGTGTCGTAAGAAGCGCTCTGGTAGTTCACCATGAAGAGGGAGATGATGTTCATGTCCCTGTGGGGGTACGCCGTGGACGCAGCGGGCACGGCCTTGAATGCCTGCAGCGGATACTGCTCCCAAATCATTGCGCTGGTGTTGAGCCACGGATGCTCGATCAGTGTGTCGTCGTAGAATGTCTTCGCGTTGCGGATGGCGGCCGGTATGAAGGTCCTCAGTTGCGTCGAGAAGTGTCCACGACGTGTCACGCGGCCGATGCAAAAGCCAATGTTTAGCCCGATGCCGGTAGCAGGCGCAACTTGCGGATAGGGGATTGAGGAATTGGTCGCCGTCAGAGGCGAGAGCGAGAGGAACGGCGCGCCGACGGTGTTGTAGTTGTCATTGCCGGCGTATTGAACCGAGATTCGGATTTGCCCGGGGGCCTGTCGTGTGTCCCATCAGCCAGCCAACCAACGGAGTAGATCGGAGACATGGATAGGGCAGACCAGTACTCACATCGGCAGCAATTCCGGTCCTTGAGAACCCCACAAATACCGTCATCTCCTTCGGCTGCACCTCACGGTACTCGTTGAGGAACGCAAACACATCCTCGAGCTGGTCGTCCTCGTAGAAGTACTCGGCATTTATCCACATGTCCGCCTCCTGCTTGTCGTAGATCTTGAGCTTGAACTCGACCACAACCCCGAAATTGTGTCCGGCGCCTCGGATGCCCCAGTACAGATCCGTGTTCTCGGTCGCGGAAACGTTGATCAATGTACCGTTGGCGAGGACCATTTTGGCACTGAGGATGTTGTCCGAGATGAGGCCGTATAATCCCTTCACGTGCGCGCTAATCAGCTCTAATCCCGTCGGCAAGGTAGTATTTACGGACCTGATGCCGCCCATGTCCACCGCCGAGCCCCGCACCCATAAGTCCGACGCAATCGCAGTTGCCGGTAGCACTCCTCTTCCCGGCGTTATAGAGTGCCTCGATGAACTCGGCCACGATGACACCGCCACCCAGGGTTGCCACGTTCCGCTCCAGATCTAGGGATATGCAGTTCATCCCGCGCACGCTGAGCTGTATCCCATCGACGACACTGCGGAACGTTTGCGTGAAGCCGTGTGCCGTGTTCCGCACGACCAGCTTTATCCCATGCGTCGCGGCGTACTTGACGGTTTCCTGGACGTCGGACGCAGTGGCGGCCTCGACGTCGGCGACAAGATCTGGCGTCGAATACGGATCCCAGCGCGCCGTCAGGTTCGCCCACTCGGTCGAGCTGGGGAAGACGAGGCGCGCGTTCGGCGAAAGCTGCGGGCCGAGCTCGCTCGCGATGTCGGCGGCTGCGAGGAGCCCTGAGGCGAGGAGGATAAGCGCGCCGAAGTACTGCATCGCGGCTGCTGAGGAAATGTCGCCATGCTGTACCTGGGGAATCGAGGCGGCTTTATAGACACCGTGGAATATGGTCTCTGCTCGTCCAGGCAATCGTACCGCTGCTGCCCATGGCACCTGCCGGCAGCTTGTTTATGTGCCTACATATCTGCAGCACGACATACAGAGGTCTTTGCATCTCACCGAGGTGACCAGTGGAAATCGAGACAATCGGGAGCCAGGATCCGCATGAAAGTCTGCAGAGTTGTCGGCACACACGCCCGCATCTTTGTGCCACTGCCCCGCATCATCGTCATCACCATCATCATCATCATCCTGGTACAATGCTGCTACCGTAGCAAAAGATTACTTTCCCAAGTCCTGATCAACACCCCTAGAGTAGAACAAACCAGCCCTACCCAATTTGGAGATGTGAGATCAAGGGCACTGACCAGCTGGTGATACTTTTATGTAGACACCCCCCATCTCTAAATCTGTTTTCCGTTGTCGTATTAGCTGCAGATCGTCGTGGGGAGGCATACAACATGACTTGCGCGGAATAGGTAGGTCGTAGTGGGTGGATCCACTTTTTTTTTTATTTTTATTTTACCATTAACCGCGTATGTATCTACGAAATATCCAGATCATGGCGATACACACAGTCCGTTTCCGTCCACTGTCCTTTCGGCACGATGTAGCTCTCCCCCGCCCTCCGCCCCGCCCCGACCCAAAGAATAAGAAATGCGTTTAAACCTCTTACTCACTCCTAACCCCATTCCCCTCCTCGGTGTCATCCTCACCCGGAGCTCCAACTCCGATGCCTCACTCATGGCATCCTCCTCAGCGCTCCCCTTTCCCACACTTCGTCCCTCATCCGTAGCCGAAAGGAAATCCAATATCGCCTGACTGCAGCGCTCGTCCGCAAAGAGGTCCGGGATCTCAAACCGATGTTTACTTCTCCCGGTCTGCTTCCTCACCTCAGCCCACAGAATCTTCTGCTGGCGCTTCTAGTGTGGGAAGCACTGGAAGGAATGCTCCAGAGTCTGAGTTTGGTATTGACACCACCAGCATTTGGCTGTCAGCTGCTTCTTTGTCCAATGGAGGTATTGCCCTGTGAGACAGTGCTCGGTTTTCAGCTGGTGAAACCGGTCGGCCAGCCTCCTTGAACACCCATCCACCACTTTGTTCGGATGCTGCTTGTCAGACATCCTGTACTTCTGCGCTGTGATCCGACCCTTTACCCAGCGCTAGGCTTTGCTCCACTTCTTTCCCGAGATCTCCCCCTTGAGATGTGCCAGCGACCTTGAAAAGGGCATTTCGCGTCTTCCGTATCAGTCTGTGTATTGCCGAAATCACACTCCGTGGGACCCAGGCTCCTCCGCTGCCACTCGTCAGCCTTCTCATTCCCCACAATACCCTTGTGGGCGGGGTACCATCGGATTTCAATGGCGATATCCGGTTTGACTCTCCAAAGCGCCGCGATTTGCTTTCTGGCCCGAATCGCATATCTGACCGGCCCCAGGTTCCTCTGAAGCCATCCGCTTAATGGCGGCCTGGGCGTCTGTGAAGATCATAACTCTCTCCGGGGTTGTCTGCCGCCTTGCGGCTATTTCCAGAGCCCCGGCAAGCGCGGCACATCCTGCGTCGTAGGCCTCCTGGTTGTAGCCCATGTGGGTTTTGATGCCCAAGCAGCATTGCCTGTTCTGCCATACAACTGGGTATCCGGCAGCTCCACTGCCAAACCGTGACCCGCCTGTGAACATGATAAGGCCAGGCCGGGGACGTTCTGCTTCGGCCTTAGCCGAAGCTTCTTCCTTTAACAGAATGTCAGCGTAGAGTGTCTCCGGCTCCTCAAGTAAGATTGTACCTCCATACTACCCGAGTAGCCGAGGGTGCGCTCTAGCCGTTTCTGAATACCTGATGCTGCGCCCACCACCTCTCTGGCTTGGTCACCTTGGGGTAAGCTGAGCAGCTGCAACTCGAACTGCCGCTATCGGTTGTCTACTCTAGCTGTGTGGTTGCCGGTCTGAGTCCTGCCACTGCCGACAGCGCTCTCAGGTTGGTTGTCCAGAAGCAGCCCCCACTTCCTGGTTGGCCAGCAGCTGTATGTCGTTGGCCTGTCTGATGTACCGTGGGTCTGGTCACCCTTCCACCAGAGTTCTGCATCAAATATTACAACCGACGAAACGCAGGCCGTCATGACCTTCCGGTAGTTGACTGACGGAGGCCTATTTGCCCAGTGAGCCACCGGAGCCGGCTTACTGCGTTCCTGGCCTTCTTCAGCCTGATAGCATGGTACTCCCTCAGGTGAGATGGGAATCAAGCCAAATTTCGAGTCAACGCGTCGCCTCCTTACATCCCTGTTTCTCACCATAATGCTAGCCGTCAGTGTGGTACTTCTCTTTCTGTGGAAGAGGGCTGCCTCGGGATGAGTGGATCCACCAACCAGTATGTATGGTTGTGGAACGTGGGGTGGAGTGAGTGCGCGTGACGGACATCGGCTTCAACGACCGGTATCTCTGAGAAAGAACATGCTGATTGCCACTCTCGACTCCGCAGATTAGAGCGCTAATCACACTCCACATGCGCGCAAATAGGTCTTCCGAACCGCAAACGGTGGATATATTGCTCCAGTGAACATAAACAAAAACAGAAATTGCGCAGGAATCACGGACTCGATCGCTAAGCTCCGTATCCGAAAAGAAACAAAAGACAAAATGCCACGATAAACACAAGAGTGAATGCAAATAAAGAATTAAGCACACACGGATCCAGCCGTCTCGTCCTTAAGTCATCCACCCAACCTTCCTTGCCTCTTGGGTTTCGGCAGACTGGGCGCAGGTTAGCACGATACTTGATTGGAGGTGGGAATACCGATGGCTTGCCTCCTCTCCCACGATCGTCATCTTGCCGGTACTAGGGTCGACGCCGATGTGTGTGTTATGTTTGGCGTCGAAGGGGTCGGAGATCACGAATTCCGCCGGTGACGGTGATCGAGACGAACCGCTCAATAGAGAAGTCATCCGTCTCACCAATGATTTCGGCCTCGGTGACCGCGTTTTCGCGCCGAACGCACTAGCTCCAGTCCACGAGAACATGACCATGACCGACTTCGGTCGCACGCGCGTGTTCTGTGGGCTCTCTACCGTGGTGTACTTGGCACCGTTGTAGAGCTCCGAGGAATAGATGGGGAGTGCAAGTGAATTGATATCGCTGACCTGGTCCAGGGAGACGACGGAAAGTACCGACGACCGTCGGTTAGAGTCCATCGAGAACGATCGCCGGAGCCGGCTCAGTCGTCGAGGATACGACTCTTTTTCGACGAAGGTATCGCGTCGCGCAATGCTCAGCCTCCTCCCCCGCGGCTGTTCTCTGGCCCCCACGGTCATCATCGCCTGACAGAGTTGTTCGTAGCTTTTGACCGCCTCCTGATTCGTCTTGCTGTTTTTTTTCCATCCGTCAGCACTAGCCCAGCCACAGCCCTACTCCATATCTGCGGAGAAGCGCACGACTCACCAGGTCCAGATCCCGATCATCAGATTCAGCGATAACTTCTGCTGCTGCAAATCCACCAGTATCTCCTTCAGGACATCCTGCCTGGCCGTCCACTTGACGCGATCCCACCACCGCATGCCACTGGCGGTTCCCTCACTATCCGCCCCTTTCTGCACAAGGTCCGTGCCCAGCTCGATCCCGTCCAACTCCTCCTCGAGCTCGGCGAACGTCAGCACGCAGTGCGTGATCAGGGTGATGAACTGGTGCACAGTGGTCATTGACATCCTCGATCTCTTCGCGTGCGTGGTGTTGCTCAGAAATCCGTTGAGCTGCGAGAATATCACGCTCAGCGCTTCGATCTCGCACTTTACGTTCCGCGCCAGCCGAGGCGCATCGTCGACCGATGCTGTGAAGGTGTAGAGCGACCTCGCGATCTTTGTCGCAGCGGCGACGAGTCCAGCGACGGAGGCGGCGACGGATAGGGGGTCCATATGGGGCTGCTGCTGCTGCTGTTGGTCTCTGCTCTGCAGGCGGGGGGTGAGTTAGTAGTAGGTGGGTGCGATGCAAAGGCGGGAAGGAGTGTCGGGGGAGGAAGTGAAGACGAGTCGGACGAAGCGGAGGGCACAGAGGTAATAGAGTGCGCGGACGTTGAGATGGGCGAAGATGTGGACTGTGCAACTGCGCTAGGCCGGCTGTGGGTGGCTCATGAGACTCCCTGCATCGTATTACGGGCTGCACAATAACTTGTATCCGTAACCTGGGACGACAGCGAACCAGAGGCGAAGCGTCAGGTACCGGTTTCCCACTTCCACATAGTGCTCTCAACCAGCGACAGATATTCCACACACACACACTCTATTTCCGCTATCCGTCAGACACATCCCCACTTCAGCATGCACACATTCTTCCTTTTGCCAACGAACGAACGCTCAAGATATTTTCGCTTCGCCCGTAATTGGTCGGCGCCGTGTGCGTGCGGGGCAGTGCTGCACGTGTTCGGATCCTACCCTCAACATGAAACAGTGCGACGCAAGGGCGGGAGATTGTTATTCGTCGGGCACGACGCAGCAGTGTGGCCATCGCTATTTCCTTGCTTCGACGGGCGAGCTGATGGGCGAGAATTACTGGTTTCCCCGCCCCCGACAAAGGCGAACTCTCTCAGCGCGCAGAATCTCGTCGGGCCGTGGGGGACACTGATGCGATGCGGGAAACGCACACGAAGGAGCGGAGGTCTGGGCGGGCCACGGAGGAACAGTGCCTGAGATCTTGGCATCTGCTGAGACCTCTCCAGAACAGTAGATCGATAATTATCAAGTCCACTGGAGTCAAGCTGGATCGAGCGGATCCAACAATCCCCCACCCCTAACCGACCCACATCTGCTCCGTTGCGCACCCAGCCTTCCAGACCCAACCAAAACACTTCGCGCCTCATCTGTCGCCGACTCACTTCAGCGGTCAGAAGACATCTGTGAGGGGATGTGTCAGCTACTGCGCGTTACCGGCGCGAAAGTGCAACTGCGAAACGCCATTGACGCCCGCAACTCGCATTCCATCGGTAGACTGCGTAACTCTGGCCTTAGACCACTGCAGATCGCCGTGGGGAGGCATTTACGTGGTACAGCTGATGCGACAACGGAAAATCCTGCGAGAGACGCTGTTCTCTGTGGCAAAGAACTCCCGATCAACGCCCCCTACGTCCGATGATTTGAAAAAGAAGCCAGAGGAAAGTATGTAGAGCAACATAACCCTACCCGGATCGGAGATCAGCTGGCAACACTTTCATGCGGGCACCTACCAACTTTAAACCACCCCCAGGTGTCCACATGGAGTTGTTACCAGCTAGCAGAATGCCATCATGCGTTAAGTATCGCCGCTGAGTGTGTGCTGTCCGTTTGCTAACGTTCGTGGCAACGCCGATGTGCATGGCCCAAGTTCGGCCGAGATCGCCGTGTATCCACAAAATGTGGAACACCTATTCCGCGACACATTTCCATTGGCCTACAGTAGATGCGAGTTGGTACGACAACCCACATACCGTCAAGAACTCACTAACGGATGCCTATGTACACGAAGTGCGAGTGCCCCGCCATGCAGCGCTCCAAGCACAGCTCTGAGGGGAAAGCACTGATTGGCGTATGTTTCTGCGTGCAGAGGCGGGGATTAGGTGGGGGAGCTGTGTCTATAACCTGGTCGAATCCACCGCGACTAGCCATCCTTACGAACGAAAAGAAAAAAATAAGGGAAAGTGCCGAGCTTGAACTTCACGGCCAACTGCGCTTTTGTTCGGATCTCCAGCCACGGCATCCGGTTTCAACGGCGGCAAGTCCCTCCCCGGGTTTGTATGCTTCGCGCTTCCCGTCGAATACCACGACGATGTCACCACAGCACAGCTCCAGGATTACACTGACACTTACCTGTTCCAAACCCTCGGGAAGTTCACGCCGGCGATGAGCAAGGAGGGCATGTAACACGCGAAGAGGGTTTGCCGGAGGAGTATCTGTACTACCGCGTATGAGAATTACGCTGGCAAGCCGGACGTCGGCGGGATTGGGTTAAGTTCGCGCCTCCGAGTGACCTCTTACGATGGGTTTAGGCTTGATACTAGTTTACTGACGGCAATGCATGTGGTTACAGATTATGATTGCGTATCACCTAGAGGTTATCTCTCTTGAAGTTCCGTCCCTGCCGCACATGTTCAACACAGCCGCCACATCGAGTACGGATCGGTGTTCGCCGTGTTCTTCGAAACCCGCATCAGTTTCTCGCTGCCGGAGTCGGTAGCATCGATGGCGTTTCTGGCGACAGCCGACATTCTACGAAGTGCCCTTCGTGACGGCGGTGGCCCCTGTCGTGGCCACGATCCCAGCGTTCTCGATCGCCTACGGCATGTGGCGCCACCCCGCGCCGGGAGCAAGAGCAGGAACGCGCGCCATCGCTAGCGGTGCTCGCGGCCGCCAGTGCGGCAAGGTTACTCGCGGCAAGCAGCAGGGAGAAGTACCCAGACCACAACTGCGAGTCACCTGGCCAGGCTAAGGAACTGGTGCTCTGGGTCGGCGATCGGCAAACGACTACAAACGACAATCGGATACTCTGGCCGGACGGAACCCTTATTCTGCCGGATGCCCCCGAATCCCTTGATGCTACTACGGTAGTGGAAGCAGAAGCAGAAGCAAAAGCGGAGGCAGAACGCCCAAGGTCTAGCCTCACCATGTTCACGGACGGATCACGACTGGAAAACGGAGCTGCTGGCTGCGCAGTTTGCTGGCAGCGCGGATCGAGATGGGTCGGAATCAAGTCCCATATGGGCTATAACCAAGAGGCCTATGATGCGGAGTGCGCTGCTTTGGCCAGGGCCCTGGAGGTAGCGGCACTGCATCAGACCCCACCGGAGGGAGTCGCCATCTTCACTGACGCCCAAGCTGCCATCCGTCGTATGGCCACAGATGAGCCCTGCCCAGGCCAGAGGTATGTGATTGAAGCCCGAAAACACATTACCACACTGCGGAAGGCAAAACCTGGCGTCCGAATCGAGATCAGATGGTGTCCATCACACAGGGACGTCCCCGGCAATGAAAAGGCGGATGAGTGGGCAGAGCTAGCAGCAGACGAACCCAATGCTCATGGCGTCGAGTGGCTCACCTATGTGGATGGAAGAGGAGCAAGGGCAATGCCACTGCCCCGTTCGCTGGCACACCTCAAACGCAAATCCTCTGAGAAGAAGTGGGCTGAGGCAAGGCAGTGGGCAGAGGCCAAGATCTCGGCAGCGAAATATAAGCCTTCCAATAGGCAGCGACCAGACATGACCGTTGCCAGCAGTAGCAAGATGGGCGCCTCACGCTATTACCAGCTGAAGACGGGCCATGCACTTATTGGCCAGTACCTGAAATGGATTAAGAGCCGTCCGACCGCCGAGTGCGGATCACCTGCGTTGTGGCTAGGGAATCGAGGATCGCCTGGCTGCAGCGGGCATCCGCGAATAGGTCCCGGATCTTGACCCGGCTTTTCCACCTGCCCGTCTCCTTCTTCACTTCTTCCCGCAGCGTCCTCTATTGCAGCTCCCACTTGAAGAGGTGGTCCCGGGTTTGGTATGCGTAGTGGCACCGGGCGAAGAGTGCCGAAGCCAGAAGAGGAAGACGCCCAGAGCGAGGTGTCAGAGTGGAAGCTCAGAGAGCGAGAGGAAAGGGAGGAAGAGAGCAGGCAGCGGGACGAGGAGAGTAGGACGGAGGCGGCGTAGGAAGTGAGGCATGAGGGCAGGGTCGAAGGGTACGATTTCTTCTGTCTTTCCCATGTACTTTCCTAGGTGCGCATTCTACTTTCTGGGGGAAAAGGCCAGGGCAGAGGGCAGGGGAGGCCACAACGAGCCGCTTGCGGACAGCGGATGGGACTTGGAGTGTGTATATCGCCACGATCTAAATAGGTGGCATGCGTGTAATGAAGAAACAAAAAAAAAAAAAACTGCGAGTCACCGCTGTTTAGGACCAGACACATCTTCTGCATCCTCCGGATGTTCCCATGGGCGCCCGTGTTACTGAAGATAAGCTGCCTGCTCTGCGGCTGTGAGCACCCCCCGTCCGCTCGGCCGACCCGACACTGGGACTGACGGTAAACAGGCAAGAGAAACACTGCTGGGCAAGGCACAGGTGCGGCGGCAGCAGCGGAGAACCAGGGACGATATCTATGTAGCAGCAGGCACTGGTGGTGTCGGAGGCAACGCGGAGAGAGCGGCCACGGAGAAGGGAGGCTTCCGGATCAGAGAGAAAACGGAACCCTAGGCTTCGGCGTAATCTACGGCTTTTCATATAAGGGGGATTCCTGATTCTAGTGGTGGGTAGGAGTGCGATACTTATATTAACTCGTAGTGAAGGATATTTTAGTTAGTCGCGCGAATAGGAGGAGGGAGCTCCGTAATAGCTGGTCCGCCTTTGCCTTTCATACACCCAAATACATAGATCTGGCTTCCCACTGTCTGTCGATTGTCGAGCTGGCTACGTGACCGCCCATACTCCACCGACTGCCAATCCTTCTTTATGTTATCTATTCCTCCCCCCTCTCCTCTTTCCTTACTCACCCAAGACGGGTATACCATCCACATCCGCCTTCAGCCCACCGTACTGCAGGCACTTTGCCAGCTGTCATACCACAACAGCGGAGGCGTGCCGGGTGCTCCACATCCTCCTCTCCGGTTCCTTTCTCCAAATCTGCCGCTACACACTCGTCCGCCAGAAAACTCCAGGACAGTCCAGTTCAGGACGAGCTCAGGATAGCTATGAATCCGAGTTTATCGATCCTGTGTTCTACAACACCATGACGAAAGAAAGAGGCAAGAGGGAGAGAGCGATTGCGCCGGGCGACTGGATGGGTGCCACTACTAGGCGTAACGACTTCCCACTATTGCTGCCGTGCGGGTAGCAGCGCAACGCCGCTTCCTCGCTCACTTTCTCGCAGTTAATTGTCGTAACTACCCCGCTACGGGTAATTTTATGGTGGTGAATATGTTGCTGCCTTGCGGATATGGATCAGTAGCATGGAGGATGGCCCCAAGCTTGGCCAGCGCCTTCACGCTATCCACGAAGTGCCCGTCCGGGGGTCCAGGCACAAGAGACATGCGGCGAGGGAGCGGATGTAGACATCAGCTTATCATTATTGAGCATCTTTGCTTTCCATGGTACGGGGATGTGTCGCAGCACGAATATACAAAGACGTGAGACAGCCCACAGCTTATACTGCCTTCTCCTATAGATCTCCCTTGTCTCCCGCCTTTCAGTAGGTAAGTGCTTCTGTACAAAACGATAACCAACGTCCAACCTACCAACCGCTCACTGTATAGGTATCGCATCCGATCTCCCAGCGCGGCAGCACATGATGCAACTGGGTGTATCGCGATCCCCCTCACCTTCTCCCTCATTTTCTACTTCCTCGGTCCTATATCATCGGGGAACAATGTGTTTGACAGCAGCCCTCAATCCAACCAACTCTTCCCTTCGCGGTCGCTCTGGAAAGTTCGCATGCCTCGATGCGAAACCTTCTCACTGCGCCTTCTCTCTTGTGATCGCCTCCTCCTCGACCTCCAGGTGTTTTACTCTCTTCTCCACCGTTTCCATCAGATCATGGCGGCGTCACCGCTGACCACACCGGTTGTCAAAGCGTTTCTCCAGGCGTGTCACCCTCGTTCCGAATGTATCGACCTAGAGGAGATCCGCGCATTTCCCAGCCATCCCGAGGAACTCCAATATCTCCCCGGACGATATTGGCCCGCGATTGGCAGCGTGGTGGCGCAGATAGCACCCTAACAGCGCTGTGACTGCCGCGACAGATGGCGACGATCCCGCGCACCCGCGCAGATGCACGTTCAGCTCCACCACGTATGGCACTGCCCAGCCGCTCTCGTCGACTAGCTGCCCCCTGTGGTACGTTTCCTCGAGAAGCGCCCGCAGCGAGGGGAGGAACAAGTGCTGGATCGGGTGTGGGGGTAGATGCTTTGGGGGGGAGGCGGCTGCTACTGTGGCTTTCGCCACGAATGGTGTCGATGGTGGGGGCGCTGTCGCGGGTAGCCGTTACCCAGGATAACTGTCCATCCCAAGTACGAAGCCAATCAGTGCACTCTGCGGCGCGAGCTTCGACGGATTCGACGAGGTTACTGACTGAGCTGCCGTGGGTTCCGGCTCTAGGAGAGGAGCGACAGCAGGAGCAGGCGAGACACTGGCCGGATACCTAGCGGCAGTAAACACACAGTCCTCTCCCGTCACCATTTCACCAGTGTCAGCACGACTTCCTCTTCTGTTTGGTGTACAAGAATCCGGACATGTGCTCGGGCAAATTTCTCCCGTGGTGCGATCTTCGCGCCTCCGTTGCGGTACGCTCCCGAGGTCGGCTAGTGAGGACAGGTAGAGTTCGTGAAGGATGGCCCCACGGCCGACGAAGCCAATACCGGTAGACCGATTGTTTCTGGTCGGGGAGGATCGCCTCAACCTTGCTCTGGGGAATTGATTTGTCCACATATTGGCCAGTGGATGAACGAAGTGGGCCATTTGTTGTTGTTTCGAGGCGTGTTCGTTCTTTCTCATGTTTTTTTCTTCACTTCTGCACATGAGGGTGGCCCTTTACTTGTACTTGGGGAAACCGAAGAGGAATGTGAGGCGGCGCAATAGCGGCTACGATGCGCAGGATCCCTCTTCTCGCACACTGGAACAGTGCACGATTTGACCGTGGCTAGGTGCAACTTTCCGGCATGTCGTACCAGCATTTCACTACGTCCTGGAACCGGATCGGCCACAGGGCGGCTACAGCGGAACGGGTGAGCGGCACCCCCCTGCGGGCTCAGAATACCAAGATTCCCTACGATAGACTGCTGAGTATGGGACCAGGCTCCCCGTCACCCTGCCGACCCAGTAGAGATTGAGATGGGCGTGGTGATGGGGTTCACTCGACACTGAGCACACATAATCTCCAGTTTCTCTCACGTGGACCCAATTATGTAAGTATGTACCTAGATAGCTCGTTCTCCGGTGTTCACCGGACCAAGATACTTAATCTTTGAAATTCCAGCGCGGAAACCCGTTTAAGGTCTTGAAATTCTCCCATATGGACGATTCGCCGTCGTCCACAACCTGATCCATGCGGCCATTCCCGTTCGAGTCGTCGGACAGTAATATGTCTCCAGCTGCCGCCCTCAAGCCAGCCAGTTCGCGACGTCCCGGAGGCAGCGGCCATGCGGTGTACTTCGACGCGACGGCCACCCACTGCGCTTCCTCCCTTTCGATCTCCCTTTTCACTGTCTCGAGGTGTTTCAGTCTTTCCTCCCTCGACTCGGCCAATTCCCGCAGCCTCTTCTGCCGTTCCCACCAGCGGCCGAAGTATACATAGAGCTGGAGTATCTTCGCTTTGATCCCCTCGTCCCCGAAAGCCTTGACGCAGCTCACCGCCAGGGAGAAGAACTTCCTCATCCTCGTATGGGTAAGCGGCACCCGGTGGACCGCTACATCTCGCAGTTGCGGAAGCGTTTGGAGATACACGAGCGCATCGGGCGCCCCGTCCCAGCTGTCGGCGATCGCCCGAAGGTACACCTGCAGGTCGGCCGCGTGCGGCGCAGTCCAGCCGTTTTGCTCGAGGACAAGCGGCATCTTGGTGCCAATGTAGGTGTGGCACGCTTCCTCGAGGAGTGTCTGGAGTGGCGGTATGAACGTGTGCTGGATCGCGTACGGAACGACTTCGTCTTCGAGTGCGGAGGAGAGTGTGTTTGCCGCACTCGATGCGGGCGAAGAGGTCCTCGCGGGGGCGGGGGAGCCCGTCGCGGCCGGCGAGGTTGGCGGTGGTGATGATGCGGGTGGCTGCGATTCCGAGACGTCGTCGCTAACGCGCTCGCGGCCAAACTGCGGTGCGATCGTGGCCGTCCCGGAGTAGTCCTCCGCCGTCGCGGCGGTGGCTGTAGCTTTCGGCCACTTCGCAGCAGCAGCCTTGCACTCCTCTTCGGTCACCCCTGCCTCGGTGCCTAGCCAGAACTGCTCGTTGTATCTTGCTACGGGCAGGTGCTCGGGCAAGACGATGTCTTCCGGGGGCAGTGCCCATTTTTTGAGAGGGCCGTAAGATCTCCATTGGTCGCTACAGACCCCATGCAGTTCCTCCTCCAAGCCAGTCCCCAGCAACTCGGTAAGCCGTCTAAGGATGTCGCGGCGGGCCAGCACCGCGTCGGCGCCGTCATGGCCGTCTTGGCGGACGTGTTCGGGGACGATCCGTGAGATCCTGAGTGTCAACTGTAGGCCGCCCACGAACTGGCCGTTCGGTACGCCAGGAGCGAGACACGCGGCGAGGGAGCGGATGTATCTGTCCAGCGGGCGATCCATATTGTGAGTCTAGGGAACGCAACGAAGTCGCGAGATCCACGTCCACCTATACTCACCCGCAAAGACGGGCAGGGGTTGCGTACTTGGCGGTTGCACTGCATGACACTCGTGCTCCTAGACCTGGCGATTGTTACTGCGGATCGCCGCGATACGACCTTTTTAGCTTGCACCGTATCTATATTCACGCGCGCGTGGCAACAACGGAAGGCGCGGCGGAGGGCGTATATAGGGGGGTTTATTCTCTCGATAGCTGTCTCGGAGCGGTAAGCCATGAAGTAATACTCTACTATGTATCTCTCCGACAGTGCAGAGAAGACGTGTTACATACACCCTTGGTTATGGTAGATGGGTACCAGTAACCAGTCCCCCAACCCTGGCTAACCATATATCTCCGACCAGCTCACCAGCCTACATACGGATCGCCCCAAGGTGCACCTGCATCTTGATCCTTGCCCTAATCCTCGTTCTCCTTTACTCTACATACATTTCTAGATCCTCAAGGTAGATATTTACTACATATGTATCTAAGGGGTACATCTCAGTCACTCGCACGTGGGCCATTTATAGTGCATCATTCACTCCTCCGAGAGGGAAAAACGTGCGCCGCGCGTGAGGACCACCTCTGCCTCTACCAACTGACGCAAGAAGCGCGGGCAATCCATCCCACGAGCTACGTGCCCGAGGACATGCACACGGAACTCATCCGCAACCTATTGGTATTGCGATTGCGATTCGCGCGGTTCGGCAACTGCGATACCGGCCACACAGTGTAGCCGAAACGGGATCCTACGGACGACAACTGCCGTCGACTCGTCTTTGGCCAACATTCCAGTGTCCACCGCGATTCTCCAGACTTTTGTGGTCGCTCGAATCGCTTCCCTTAAACTACAGTTCCCCATGCTACGACGACGCATAGGCCTCCGCGATGTTCGGAGACTTTCCATTGTAGCACGCTCTCAGCTTTGCAGCAGTTCCATTCCCACAGTGAAATAATAAATCAAAAAAAAAAAAGGGCGTACGTTCACACTATAACTCGATACACCGCCCGCAAGACGGGTCCCCAAGATATCCACCACACGTCGATTTGATCCCCGACCCTGCCATTAGCCAAGTTCACCCGGTAGCCACCGCTCCCACACACCCTCAGTCCAGAGCTCCACGCGCTCCCTTTCGGCGCCAACCCAAGCCGACCAGACTTCCACCCACGGTGATCGCTCACACCACACCACCGCCTCGTCACCCTTCTCCTCCCCTCTTTCCGAAATCCTCAGTGTGAGTGCGCGCACATAATTCTCCGTTTCCGGGAAACCCCCGACGGTCGCCATGGCGGAGGCCCGGTAGAGGTTAATAGTCTCTCTGTGCGTGGCGCCGGGCTGATACCCCAGCATCCCATGCAACTGGCCAGGATTCCCATGCGCCCACGTATCGCCGATTGCCGTAAAGCTGCCCGGTGGGATGAGGCTGTAAGTGCTTATGATGATATGGCTCAGCCGATGGGCCCTCTGCAATTCCGTTTGAGATATGTCTGCATCTGTTTCGAAGAAATGGCAGGCTTCGGGGATCTGCTGGAGATATGTTTTTTGCCAGCCACGGTCGCCAGCGATCCATTGCTGGAGTGGGTTCTGGATCAGTAATTCTTTACGGGCGCGGGTGAGGGCGACGTAGAGAATGCAGGCTTCCTCGCGCCAGTGCTTGATCTTCCGGAGGCGGTTGCGCACGGAATATTCGGGGTTGAAGTCAGCGAAGACGTGGACGCGGTCCCACTCTAGTCCCTTAGCTTGGTGCGCTGTGATGAGGATTACGTCCGCCAGGTGCATTTCCGATTCCTCGAGGACATTTGATTCAACGAGTTGGAGGAGTGAGGGAAAGGAAGGGTCCATTATCGCTCCCTCGAGCTGGACAACCATGCTGAGGATTGGTGAGTCCGGGGAGCCACCGTCCTCTTGCTCCGCTTCGACGTGGGTTTTGAGGTCCGCCCAGGTTTTCCAGCTCTTGAGGGGGTACGTGGATGCGACACGGCCCTCGTGCAGGAGTGCGTATGCTTCACGGAGGTTGTTGAACAGCGTTTTTTTCTGAAAGTTGCGTTGGATCTTCAGGTATAGCTTGTGGTTGGGGCAGTGGAGGCCGAGCTCCATGGCATATTTTATCAGCGAGACATTTTTGCGGAATATTACGGTGAACGGCTTCTCGGGCACAGCTAATTGTTGTATGCATCTTCCCACGGAACCGACGGAGTCGGATCTTCGAACGCCATTGACTGGGACTTTCTCGCCGAGTGCATTGAGAAGAATATTAGCAACCGATGCTATCCCATCGCCGAACCGAAAGCTCCACGTGAGGTAATGCGTCGTAGTCGGTGGGTACTGAACGTCATCGAACGCCTCGTTCCCAGCGCCGCGAAAGCCATAGATGCGTTGGTAAGGGTCTCCAACCACGATCAGCGCGATGCCCTTCGCCTGCTGCCGGAGAATGGTAGTAGCCATGCTCGGATTGGCGTCCTGGGCTTCATCGAACAAGATGGCATCGTAACCGCCGAAGGCCCTCTCGTCACCGCCAGTTTCCACGCCCAACAGGTGCATAAGCTTGAGATATGCGTCGTGGGGGAGCCAAGGAGCAACTGCGTGGCGGATATCGCGCCAGATATTCTTGGCCCACCGCAACACCACCGAGGATTTCAGCCCTAGTTTTCGGATCATTAAGCGCGGCAGGCAACTGCCCAGGACGTCGCTTTCAACCGAGTTCCAGAACCGCTCCAGAGTCCTCTTCACAACATTCGCAACGGTAGTGGCGGTAGGAAATGGCTTCTTTTTACCAGGCTGACTCTGAGTGTGCTCGTACCCCGGTTCTGCGGCTTCGAATTGCCCGGGGGCTTTTTTATTTCTGCGGCCCGGTTTGAAGTGTGCTGCTGGATCCAGGAGGGCATCTCTGATGACTTGTTCCTCGTCGAGCTTCAGCACTTGCACAAGGTCTTTATTCCCCCAAAAGGTGGGAATCGGCATCGTCTTGTCTTCCCTGGCTGCATGCACATCTGGCGCGACACTGCCGAGTACACCGAGAGCGAGAGCATGGACGGTTTTGCCTGGAAAAACTATAAGTCCGGGTCTGCCTGCAACGAATGAGGGCACACATACATAACACATTAGGTCCAAACTTCAATTTCGCATCCATCTCGGCGTTCTTGTTGAATGCTATGTAGAGGAATTTCTTCTGCGGTCGCAGCTTTGCATATTCTACAAGACACCTGGTTTTACCAGTGCCGGCGTACGCTCGGATCTTCATGAGCTCGCCAGGGTTCAGATCAGTCTCTACTACCCGTCTTTGCTCGACGGTTAGCGTGTATGCCGGCGTTTCGGCCGCTCCTACGCAGGGTTGTTGCCCGAAGCTGTCGGACCCCACCGAGATGCTTCTTTGAAAACCATGTCGTCCAGGAGTCGGCTGTGAAAGCAGATCCATATTGAGAGAATGCGATCGTTGCGACGGCGGCAAACCCTCCTTATTTGCCATTGACGCCGTTGGCGGGGGCGGCGGTTTTGGACTTCCGGTTGATGTGCTTTCTTCGCTCATGGTCGGTTTAGTAGGAGCGAACATGTCTTGAATAGCCACCTTCAGAGCTGCGCACAGCACGCGCCTGTTCTGCGACGGAAATGCGCTCGGAGGTTCTTGGTACCCCTCGGGAAACCTCAGAAACCCAACCTGCGCCTCCCACAAATCCATCCACAGCCCCAAAAAGGAGAAATACTCCGTCAGAGCTTTCTGTCGATTGTCGGTAAGCATATCGACCATTTCCGCCGGAGTCGCACGCACTATCACTCTCCGCAGTTGCGATGGCTGGAGCGATGTGAACAGCAGGTACGCCGTGATGAGCATGTAACACCGCAATTGCTCCTGCCCGGGACCAATGCCACGGTGCCGAACGATCGAACGGACGAGATCTATCGGCGCGGCGGTCACCGCCTCCAGCTCTTTCTCGAGAAGCCCAGCCTCACAGCCCAGCCTCTTCAAGCATAAATAGCTCCTTTCGCTTGTGAGTGGTTCGTCGAACAACCCCTTGATCACATCGAAAATCATACTCTCGGTGATGATCGGAAACCGCAACGCTTCCTCTGCCAGCGTATATCGCTTCGGCCCGCGAGAACCCCCGCTCGGTGGCGAGGGGATCTCGTACGACGTCGCCGCTGCATCCGGCGGGACGAAGCCATAGTACACGAAGGTGTTCTGCATTACCTCTTCAAGACGCTTCTCACTGTCTCCCTTCTGCACGGTTCCGCCGCGGTGCACCTGAGCGGAGCTGACGATGGAACTGGCGATAGGCGGGGGCTCGGACGCCGACGGCTCGTTGAATTGCGCTTCCCACGCCGAGTCTTGGGCTTCGGTGAGCGCGGCGGAGTACGCCGCGGTGAACATTGCCCAGCGACGCCGCCAGGGTGCGAAGTTCTTGGAGCCGAAGGTGAGGTCGTTGAGTTTGCGCAGGGACTTGCTGCGCGGGGAGGCCTTAACGAGCTGATAGAGCTCTTCCAGGGAGAGGTAGCCCACGAACTGGAGCAGGATCTCGGGGGGGAGTTTGTCGAACACGCAGATGGAGACCGGTGTCGACGCGGGTGCACGCACGTCGAGGTCCATGGCGTCCATGATCGGTGGGGGCGTGCGGTGTCTAGGCGGGGGGGAGGAACTTAAAGAGTAAGGCGTCTAATGTTGTGTCGATCCGGTTGGTGGGGTGGATTGGGTTGGTGGGGTGGATTGAGTTGGTGGGGTGGATTGAGTTGGTGGGGTGGATTGGGGTGGGAGGTTCAGTTAACCAACTCGGACGCGACCCGGTTCCAGTCAGCACGTTCGATTAGATAAGTAAGCTCGGCAGCACTGACTACATACATAGCTCGTTTGGCCAGCCAATCATGGCCTCTATGTTACCATTAAATTGATAGATATCTACCCCACCCCTAGTAGAATTGTCCACTTGTTCTACTTTCATGTCTCGCGGGCGGGTCTATAGCACACCAGGTGCAGGAGAGGAGCGGGGTTTTGCGCGCGAGGGTGGACCACTCCCCGTATCGATATCTCCACGACCTCAGCGCGGGTAGTACATAAGCGTCCAGCCATCCCGCCCATGAGGAAGCGGGAAGAGCATGCGCAACCCCCTAGTGAAGATGTGCCAAGATCCATATCTGCGTCGGTCGGCACGGCACGGCAGACGCTTACAAGTTACGGACCGCACGCCGTCCCGCAGGATCTCGCTTTTTCCCGCGCACTGCCTCCTCCGAACGTATCGCGCTTCTCGCGCTCGACTCGGGTCTCGTGCCGCGCTAACTGTTGCCCCCCACGGACCACCTCCCACGGGCGCAAAAACCCCACGCGGCCTATTGCCGCGGGGGTAGATACATCATATATCCACTGTTCCCAACTTGGGGGGTTTCCAACCCACCCTCTTACCCGCGGGGTGATGAGGGCCCTTTTTTTTTTGTTTTTTTTTTGTTTTTTTTTGTTCGTTTGTTTGAATAACTATGCGGCATCACTCGTACCATACACCAACGCTGTTTGTTGCTGGAGATGTGGTGTACATAAGTTTGATGTCGACAGAGGAGTGCGGGTGTGCATCTGGATGGGCCGCATGCAATCAACGACCAAACAAAAGCAAAGTCTTGCTGACGTCTGCGACCACAACGGTTCTCCAAAGTTTTTAAGTTTTTTTTTTAATTCATCATCATTACATTCGACTTAATCTAGATCATGGCAGTATGGCCCACATATCGGTCTCGGTCCAGTGCGGCGCCCCGGTCTCCCCAGCACTAAACACCAACAAAAGCACTCATTTCCCCACCCCTCTCCCCTCCCTCTCCCTTCTCCCCCTCATCGTCTACACTCTTCCCACCCGGCCTCCCGCCCCCAGCCTCCTCCCCCGTCGAGCTGTCGCCATCCAGTACATCTTGATCCTTATCCTTGCCTGGCATAGTGCGTTCAATATCCGTCGCTGTAAGGGACTGTAGGATAGCCTTGCTACATTTCTCCGAGGCAAAGAGTTCAGACATTTGCGTATTCCGCCTGCCCTTGCCCGTCTGCCTATACATATCGTGACATGACTCTTTCTGCTCTAATCGCCATGCCTGACAGTACTTGAACAGGTGTTCTCGAGTTTGTGCCACCCCTTTGGTGCAGCACCAGCAAATATCCTCGCCGCGGCTCTTACATATCTTGACATGGTATGTATCCGATCAGTGCACGCCCTGTCTTCAGCCGATGAAGCCGGCTGGCGATGGCTTTTCCAGCTCGTGCTGGAACTGAACGCAGTCATCTGTAATCCGCAGGCGTTGGCGCCGAACTGTGATACATGCTTACCTGCCGGCCACAGCGAGGAAGGCTGTCCAAGTCGCGGACACTCCGCCCTCACCTCACCAGCTGCCCCCATGGGGTGCGAGCAATGCACGATGCGTAATCGCCACAGGTGCTCACGGATCGAACAGAAAAAAGAGTCGCGCCTGACGCATTACCTGTACTCGCGGCCCGCCGCCTGCCCTCCGCCCTGAGAATAGATCCTCCGCCGCACGCTCTGGGCGAACTTCCTCAGCCATATCCGGACGCGAGGAAGTCCAGGATCTATCGGGCGCACCGCTCGTTTTTTTAAGTAAAAATCGTTAGTCGCATGCGACCTATCTAGCTCATGGAGATATGGCCGCACCGTTCGTCCGCGAAGAGGTCCCTACAGCCCCGAGTGACAGAGCATGAGCGACAGCACCAACGTAGTACGAGCCCGCCTGACGTCTTCGCTTTCCGGCCCCGCCCCTCTCCCGCTCAGCCGGTCTCAGCCGGTCTCAGCCGGTCCCGGTCTCAGCTTGCGTTCCTCGATCCACCATCCCACAGTTCCCGCCCAGCAGCACTGGCTCTCCCCTCCACCCGCCTTTTGAGCCTTAGCTATGGCTTCCGCGCTAACCCCATCAATAGCATATCGCGGCGTATCTCGGCCAGCTGCTGCCGCCACGTTTCAGAATCATCCCCCGAAACAGATTCCGGAACTGGTCAGATTCTAGACACCGATCCGAGCGGTGCCGGAGTTGGAGCTCGAGATGGAAACACGCAGGAATAACGTACGGTGGATAGGTTGAGAGTAGTAAGTACATAGGTAAGCTCGGTGTGCGGGTAGATAAGCAAGTACTCGGCATCCAAGACAAGTAGGGAGGTTGGTATGCGCGGATCCAATCCCGCAATCCCGCATCCGCCGTCACTCCGGGCTGACTGTTTGCGGTGGGAGCTGGCTGGCAGGTAGACACCAAGTACTTAGGTAGGTGGCGAGGTGCCAACCAAATCGAACCAGAACCGACAGCATTCAGATCCCATTCCAGTCGGAGTTCCGGGTCCGTGTTGCGTGTTGTGCCCTGAAACTATTTGCACTTTCTCTACACGCAGGCCATAAATACCTATCTACGCCAATAACTATCTACATATCTACCCGGCAAGCAAGCACATCTGCCCATACGATCCAACAAAAAAGGAGTAAGAATTACCCCTACACCCTGCCCGCTCCGCTCCCTCCACCTCTCCTTCTTCCTCCCAAACCCAGCCAGACTGGAAGCGATTTCCAACTGCGTCGTCACTGGGCGTGAAGACGGGGGGCGACGGTTTAGGACACTGAGTCCTTCCCTTCCTCCCGTGTGCTCCCCCCCCCCCCCCCCCCCCGGGGGGGGGGGGGGGGGGGGGGGGGGGGGGGGGTGGTGGGTGGTTGGTGGGGGGGGGGGGGGGGGTT
>Ga0307508_10000345_pt1 | contig 56417 bp, 62 predicted proteins | sample 9_EM_MG_FD_203089 | JGI IMG/M metagenome (GOLD analysis project Ga0307508, IMG submission 203089) | Populus trichocarpa ectomycorrhiza microbial communities from riparian zone in the Pacific Northwest, United States - 9_EM | ecosystem: Host-associated > Plants > Roots > Unclassified | place... | reverse complement strand
ACATTTCTTGTTATTGTTGTTTGTTTTGTCGAGTGGTATACGTTGTTGGGGAGGGGGCTGGTTTTGTTAAGAGGGGAGTGGTTGTAGGAGGAGGATTCCGGCCGCTGCGGGCGCTGCGGACGCTACACCCAGCGGGGTGTCAAGAGTTCGGGTAACACGGACAGTGCTACGGGAGTGTGACATAGGGCTACATAGGACAGTCACAGTAGACAGTCACAGGCGGCGCACGGACACTCGTATATAGTGTCCGGCGCTCGCCTCTCTAGAATGAACATGCTTCTTGCTACCCCTCACATATAATATGCGAGCGTATAAGAAGTGGATCCAGATGGCTTCTTTTGTGGCGTCGGAAGCACCTATGTATTTGGCTTCCACCATTGAGAAAGCAACAAGTGGCTGCTTACAAGCATGCCAGGTAATAGCACCTTAGGCAAGTATGAATACATAGCCAGATGTTGATTTTCGGTCATCAGGATCTCCGGCGAAGTCTGAGCCAGTGTAGCCAATGGGCAAGGTGGCTTTGGGGTTCAATGCATTGTACTGTATAGCGAGGTTGGCCGTGTTTTACAGATATCATAGCATATAGGTAGCTGCTGACAAGTGCTTGGTCATCGGAGTGGAGGAGAATTTGCTGAGCATGGAGACTGTGAATGCAAGGTCCAGCCAAGTGCATAGCATTAGCCACATCAGGCTACCAACAATTGACTGATACCGTTGTTTACCATCTGAGTCAAGAGTCTTTGCTGTGATGTTTGTCAGATTTGACTCTGGATCTGATCATTGGAGCTTGCTTCCAGTAGGCTGTGGTGTCCAGTGGCTGGTTCAGTCGAAGAAACCATTTGTCGCAAGCAGCTTCCTGACAGAACGCTGTTGGTGGATATGCAGTATCCGTCATGATCGGTCACACTCAATCTCTATACCGAGGAAGAAGCGAACTGGACCGAGGTCGGTCATCTTGTACTTGGCACAGAGGAGGTGCTTGATTGTGGTGACTCGGTTGGCCGATGGAGAGAAGAGTAGCATGTCAATAATGTACAGCAGCAGAATTATTGGGGTGTCAATCTGAGCTGATCGCTTGGAATTCCAGATGGCCAGTGGGGGATTGGTTCGATTGGTTAAGGTGGAGCTTGCCGAGAGATAGACATTCGGATCGTACTCGCATCGCTGGAGACCAAGAGATCTGTGAAAGTGGTCAATAGTATGCTCATACCAGAGACAGGGGGCCTGCTTAAGTCCATAAAGCGACTTTCTCAGCTTGCAGACTTGAGGTTTGTCCACCTCAATGCCCTGCAGCAGAGCCATATAGACGTCACCATCAACTTTGGGATTCAGAAAGGTGGTGACAACATCCATTTGTTAAATTTCCCAGTTGTAGAAAGTAGCACGGGCTAGCATCATACGTAGGTTTTGCAACTTTGCTACCAGAGCGAAAGTTTCATCGAAGTTGACCCCTGCCTGCTGTTCAAAACCTCGGAAAACAAGCCTGGCCTTATACCGAATGCCATCTCCTGGTAACTCCTTGGTCTTGAAAACCCACTTGGAGCTAATGGGCATGATGCCGACTGGAATGTCTTCCAGCCCAATGTAGTCCCAGGTTGAGTTTTCAGCTAAAGATCTGAGTTCCTCATCAACCGCATCAGACCATTTCAGTCCAAACCTTAGGTGCGCAATGGCTTCCCTGTAGGACACTGGATCTGCAGAATCTATTGGTTCCTCTTCCACCCAGATCTGGTGGGCAACTGTCCTAGATCTCTTCTGAAGATCATGCCGGCTGGTGTTTCCTTCCATATTGGCAGGACTTCCACTCCAGACATCGAGTACGAGTCCACCCAAGGAATTGAGTCCACTCGAGGTACCAAGTCCGAGTCCGACCGCCAAGGCATTGAGTGCGAGTCTATCTGAGGAATTGAGTTCACTCGAGGCGCCGAATCTGAGTCTGTCCACTGAGGTGTTGCGTTCGCTTGAGGCACCGAGTCCGAGTCCGACCGCCAAGGTATCAAGTCCAAGTGCGTCCGAGGAATTGAGTTCACTCAAGGTGCCGAGTTCAAGTCCGACTGCCAATGCATTGATTTCGCTCGAGATGCCGAGTCCGAGTCCAACACTCAAGTCATCAAGTCCGAGTCCGTCCAAGGAATTGAGTTCATTCGAGGCTCCAAGTCCGAGTCCGACTTCTGAGGTGTCGAGTCTAAGTCCACCCAAGGAATTTAGTTGGTTCGAGATGCTGAGTCCGAGTCCCACCGTCAAGGCATCGAATCCGAGTCCACCTGAGGAATTGAGTTTGCTCGAGGCACCCAGTCCAAGTCCGACCGATTCTATAAAGGTGAAGTTTGATGCCTGGATTACCTGCCTCCAGTCGGGATCGCAAAAATGCCAGATAGTGGTACTGTTATGGATATAGCCGAGCATAAATAGAGGGTGAGCACGTGTGCTGAACTTGCTGTTGTGGGAGGCTGGGAGTGATTTGAAAGCTTTGCATCGAAAATGTTGTAAATGGCCAACTTCCGGTTTTCTTCCGAAGAGCTTTTCATAAGCAGTCATGCCATTGTTTGATGAGGTCGGACTCTGAGCATGCAAGTAGTTTGCTGTGGAGATGGCTTCTGCCCACATGCTTGGTGGGAGAGTACAGTCCAGTAGCATTGCACAAGCCTTTGCATTGTGGGTCTAAATCATCCTTTTGGAGACCCCATTTTTATACTGTGTGTATGGTGGCGATGGCTCGAAGGTAATACCGTATTCTGTAAGGATTGATCGAAATACTTCATTGTCGTATTCCCCTTTGCCATTGTTGTACCGAAAGCGAGTGATACGATGCTGTAGTTGTAGCTCGACCAGGTTTTTGAAGGCTCTGAATACTGTGCACACTTCCGATGATGACTTCGAACGTAGAAAGCATATCTTTGTATTGCAGCTGAAGTCATCAATATACAGTATGTAGTATCAGTGCCCAGACTGTGATTGAGGGCTGATGGGCCCATATAGGTTGAAGTCGATCAGTTCCAGTGGCATAGTTGCTCACCGAGCTGGAACCTTCCTTTGAAATCTCTCCTAAGCTTTCGCTTTGATGCAGATATCGGATGTGGTAGATGCAGTTTCCTTTTCAGAATAAGATCACTTAGGCAATAGCTTTCGGACATCACCGAGGTTGAGATGGCCAAGGTATCGATGCCAGGGTTGTATATCTGCTAGGCTGGTTGATTGACATGTCGAGTCCACCCGAGGCGCTGAGTCCAAGTTTGACCGAGGTGCCACCTTTCCTCGATTAACAGTGGAATTTAGATAATCCTTTTTGGAGGTTACATTGCCGAGGAGGACGAAGGACATGGATCCAGGTGCGCATCTACCCCGGGGTTGTTCCGTGAAATCCTCTGATGTAATGTAAGCAGTATGTAAGTGGGAACGGAAACTGACATCAATACCATCCTTGATCAACTGGAGTACCGAGAGTAGGGAGGCTCTGAAGTCTGGTACATATAGAGCTTCCACCTTGAGGAGTATTCCACAATCCAGCTGGAGGTTGATGCTGCCAGCAGCTGTTGCTAAACTGACAGAGTCAGCTGACTCGACTTGTAAGAATTCTTCAAGTGGGTGGTATTCATGAAAGTCCATCAGATTTGATGAGATGTGGTGTGTAGCGCCTGAGTCGATTATCCATTTGTTGGTTTTGCATGTGTGTCTGGCCACTCTTGCCATCGCGGTGAGGCTGTGTACTACAGTATCTGTGGTTTTGATACGATGGGTGGATGCTGACTTTCTATGCTTATCTTCTCTTCCCTGTTTTATCTCGGTAGCTCTCTTTCTAACTTCACAGTCAATCTCTTTGTGTCCTTTCCTTGTACAGTAGTAGCACATGATGTTACTAGGGTCTGAGGTGGCCTGTCTCTTATTGTAGGGCTTTCGATGGTGTTAGCCTTTTCCATTGGTTTGATGGTGCTTGCCACCGTTGACGTTGGCAGATAGGGTATTGCTGGAGGTTCTGGCCAGATTGAGATTGGATCCAGTTGTGGTGTTGCGGAGAGCTCATACGGTTTCGTGTTCAATGAGAATCGTACCGATGAAGTTAAGTGTTTGTTCTTCGATTGGATGGTTCTTGAGGATCTCTACAATATTGGTGAATTTCTCGGGAAGGGTCGCGAAGATGTGCATAATTAGGTATCGCTCCGTGACTTCATCTGGAGTCCCTTCTAGCTCCTGACTGATATACAAAAGTGAGGAGATGTAGTCCGATACAGACATTCCTGGCTTCATCATGGTGGAGTGAAGGTGAGCAAGGGTGGCGACACTTGCAGACTGGGATACAGCGACATCGTATTGTTCACGGAAGGCTTCCCAGGCTGTGTGCGAATCACGATGTCTGAGGCGATTGAGAAACGTTCGAATGCTGGGTTCAGTTGATGACTAGATCATTCTGAAGGAACATTGCAACAGCTTGCGGAAGTCTTGAGCCTGTGTTGTTGTATTGCCAGCAGGTGCGAGCTCTATACCGAGGACAATTTTAAGGGAGTCGTCTATTACGAGGAGGTTGGTAATGTTGTTCTTCAATGAGTGGTAGTTTCTTGTGCTGAGGATGGGCGTTGAGCCATGCTTGCAGGTGTATGAGGTGGAGTCGGTCATGATGTTGATGCGATGTTTGTTCAGGCTAAAAAAAAACAAGAGTGTAGGGATGAGATGCAGGAGCGAGGTGCACAGTAGCAGGTACAGCGGGAGCAATTATCAATAGGTAGCAGATTGGCAGAGCATTCAATCTGGGCTTATAATCTGTTGGAATATATGGATCGATAAAAGGTGAAGATTGTAAACTGATTATATTACAGCTTTATACAGGTGCAAGATCTCTCTATATACAGGAAGGCTGTTGGGATAAAGGACGGAAGACTGCTCCAAGCCAGTGCTCGGGGACTCAGTCATGTCTGGATGCCACCTCCGGTCCGTCATGTTCAGATGCTACCTCTGGTCCGTCATCTCTGGATGCCACCTCGGGCCCGTTATCCCCAGACACCCATTATTCTGACAGCCATTGTGGGGGCAATGGAGCAGCCACAATGGCTGCTCACAAACAGTAGACAGGAACAAGTCGAAATATACACTGCCATGGATAAGACAAGTTGTACGCGAATATAAATGAACAAGAAAAAGAAATTCCCACCGTGCTCGGAACTCCTCTGCCAGGCCAGTACTGGAAAATTTAAAAGATAAAATGTGATCTATCACTTACCGTTAGAGAAGACTTAAAGGTCCTGAAAATGCGAATACCCTCACCCATGCGTCCCATCAGGCCCAGGGCCTCATTCTAGTGGACACAGTGTTCTCAGAGAAACATCAGCAAAAAAATGAAAAGTTGTTGTATATTGCTTTTTTTTACATCTGTGACACAGATTATAAATTACTTTTCTCGAGGTTTCAGATTAAATAAAAGCAATTATTTTTTTTCCAAATCCTTACGGGAGCAAAATATAACTTTGCTCTTACAGGAGCTTACAGGAGCTTACGGGAGCTACACAGGCTACAGGAGTACTGGGAGAATTCTCAATATTTTTGCTGATGAAAGTGTAGACTCAGTCATGCTGTGATTGGTGATCACCGCTTTGCTATAGATGCTCCACCCAGTAAAGGCAGGCATACTGAACTGAAGGAGGAAGGTATTTTCATATCACCTTCCCATTGATCTCACTTAGCAGGATCTCAGGTTGTTCCAGCGACCATATATTCACCCTCAAGTATGCCGACAAGAGCTGCAGACAGCTAGCTGCAAGGTCCTAGTGCTTACCAGCTTTGGTGATATTTAACTGGAGATCGCATTGCTGGCTGACAAGCAAATGGTCACGGAATGACAAATGCAGAGGCATGATTTCAATACTGTCGGCTTTGGAGTAGTGTAGTACTGAACTCAATGACTGTAACACATTCTTCACCTCCCCGAGTGGAGTGTCTAAGAGGTTGGCCAATTCACTGGCATTCAATGGGTTAAATAATGTAACCACTGACTCAACAACCCAACAAAATCGTTGCATCATTACCTCTACCTCTGGACAGCTACGGCCATGATATGTGGTGTACTGTAGTAGAGTTGTGTACATCGAGTCGAGTTGCTTCAACGGTTCATGTTCTTCGGCGCCCTTCAGCACCAAAATGAGATGATCTGGTGGATTGCTGTCTCTGTGACCAGTGAATAGGCATGCAGTTGTGGTATAGATGAACAGCCCATCTGCTTTCTGGATGAGCTGCTCTGGGTTGCGTTGGTGTGGCGCTTCTGGGTGATTCTGAATTCATGTTGGAGAAGGATCTAAATCTCACGATCAACTAGTGATCTGGATATTTCATGAAGGTTGTAATCGCAATGGCTATCATTGGATATATCGCTGAAACCGAGGCGGATCAGGGTCTCAGGTCTGCTGGTGACAAGTACCCTCAACCGGACAGAGCAGAGATTCTTCGTCTGTGCGAGAAGCCGAAGGATTAACTGGATATCGTTTTCACCATTGCATTTGTCCAGCACATCAATGACAAACATCAACTGCGATTGGGAACTGTTTTCTGAAAAAGAGGTTCAAGGATCAGATGTTTTCGTTGCTCACGTGAACTTAGTTTGCTAATAGCTGGGTTTTTGCGGATCGCACGATGTTAAACCCTAAATACTACAGGGTCGGAATTCGGATACAGACCAGGTAGGAAGGTATCGGAAATTCATCACATGGTCTTTGGACGGCATACCAAGACCGGGCTACTGACACAGATGGGGCTCGGCTCGGGTCAACTGACTCTGCAGCACCGGATGATCTCAGGCCAAGTACCGGCGCTGACCGGGAAAGCGCAAGTGCTGCTGTGGAGGAAGACAACCTTGGTGGTCATAATAAGCAGGACAAGCAATCGGAAGGAAAATGGGAATGCAAGGAGCTGCGAGTCTAGATCGCGGAATAGAAGCTGGGTTGTTTCCAGAGGCATGGCCCAGAGGAACAACACCACGAGTTGGGAATCGCTGTATTGTTGAAGACGGCTCGAAGGCCCGAGGCGATACCGTTGCACCCTGTGGTCAGCCTGAGGAGACACAAGGGATGATGCTACCACACGCATTCTTGTCATTGACACCAGATTATGGCGATGAACTCTGGGCTTTGCCAGCGTACGACAGCGTGAGTGTATCCCCCACTTATCCGAGATGTCTACAACGATTATGATGTAGGGCATATGCCACACCAAGGGGAGGGACGTCGAGTTGACTGAATACTGAAGCAGAGGCTTGACTTCAAGCTGATCCTGTAGAGCTGGGTAACCCCAGACCATGTACCAGCTCGTGTTGGGGAAAGTGCAAACACTGCTACAGGACCGCACCCCAGGAACTGTTTGAGAGTCTGTTGGGAGCGACATGGGGCGGAGTTATACCTTGGTGCCTGTTGCGGCCGAGAAGGATTAGCTGTTACGGTTGAGGGCTCGTTGCTGCCGGCTCCAGTCGAGTAACGAAATCAACCCCGCATGCAACCCAATTGCATCACCCAATTACGACGAGAGAACTTAAGGAGAGGTACCTGCTCTGGCCACTCTCGGGAAGATACGGGAAAAGCACTACTGTCCAATCCAATCGAGAGTTATCCTCTTTACGCTGATGAAATCTAGTGCCAAGGTGAAGAGTTTTCACGCCACGGTGAGGGTTATTTTCCCCGTAGCATGTGACCTCACCAAGCCGAATACTTATACGACTCCTCGCTGCAGGCGAAGGAGAAGGATCATAATCAGAGGAATCATTGGAATCCTCAGCAGAATCATCGCCTCAATTGTCTAACGATCAACAGACCATTTACTGGTCACCAAGACATCAAGTCAACGACCTTCCCCAACCACGAGCGATCCGTCGAGCAAGTCGTCGCCACGGAGCCGCAAACGATCCAACACACGCAAGCCGTCAGAGAGCCACCGCCCGCACCTTATATCGAACTGAGCCACCTGCCTATGCAGCGAGTGAGATGACAGTGGATTGGGAAGGAGACGGAAGGATACGTGAGGAGCTTGAGAGTCTAGGCGGGAGATAAAAAGCAGAGTTAACAAGGCTTACAGCTGTCAGCGGTCGTGAGGGTTAACTTCGGGAGATAAGAGATGCCAGTAACTAGTGGGAAATGGAGTGAAGTTGGGCCGCATCATCTACGAGATGATAAGGCCACGTCATCGAATAGGATGGACGAGAAAAGACTTCGCGATCCACTAGGCCGCATAAGGGACTTAACCCCCGAAAGGGTTGGGCAAGTTATGTGGTGCTAAATAGAACCTTGTTTTCTTATCGTCAGAGCGACCAGAACGAGTAGCTTCGGGCTCCAGCCCGCACCCAGGAGGGTCTGGTGTGTGAGTGTATTCCTTACCTTATCTTACCCGTGAGGCAGTCATCGCGTTAGCCATTTGGCAGTCACCGAAGCATCAGACGATCCGCCGAACCGAAACGATATTCACAAGCCATCTGGCACACCACCGGGCATACATCGTACCATCCGCCGAAGTGCAGATACGTCTAAGCATGGCGAGTGAGATGACAGTCGATCGGATAGGAGATGGGAGGATATGTGAGGAGCTCGAGAGTCTAGGTGGGAGATAAGGAATGGGGTAAAGGATACGGCCGAGATACCGGGTGTATGGATTACTCTGGAGAGCGGGGCCACAGCAAACCGGGGGTGTGAGAGGAAGGAGCTAGGACGAGATTCTCCAGGGAACTCGGTCGAGGCTCTCCAGGGAGCTTGTCTGCCATAGCATCCAAACTCCAAACACCATCCGGGCTGTAGGACGGAACTCGGTCCAGAGCTGAAGGAAATCTGCAGTGCCAACAGGACCCCACTCTCTCTTATCGTCGGACTGACCAGGATGAGTAGCTTCGGGCTCCGGCCCGCACCCAGGAGGGTCTGGTATGTGAGCGTATTCCTTACCTTATCTTACCCATGAGGCAGTTGTCGCGAGAGCCGTTTGACATTCGTCCAAGCACTGCGAGCAAGCTGTCGGGCAGAACGCCAGGCTTGTCTGAATCAATCCATCTGCCGAAGCGCCGCAAGCGAGCAGTTGGGCAGGATGCCGGGCTCGTCTCAATCGAACCATCTGCCGAAGCACCATGAGTGAGCCGCTGGGCAGTACGCCAGGCCCGTCTCAACCGAACCCTTACGCTGAAGTGACACGAGCAAGCCATCGGGCGAGATGCTGGACCCGCCTTGAACCATAACGTGGTGCCGCGTGAGCCGCCGCACGCTGCGCCGTCCACCGAGTGATCCGTCAAGCGAGCTGTCGCCACGGAGCCGTATACGATCTGGCGCTCAAGCCGCAGCCAGCAGACGCAGCAGATACTACCGAACCAAACCCCTTAGATTATTCGCTGTGAATCCCCTAACGGTTGCGAACTTTGTTGGAATATATGGATAAACGTGAAGATTGTGTTACAGTATTATGCGGGCACAAGATCTCTCTATATACAGGAAGGTCGTCTGGATAAAGGACGGAAGACTGCCCCCCCCTGAGCTGGTGCTTGGGGACTCAGTCATGTCCGGACGCCTTCTCATCTCCATACGCCTCCTCATCTCTCATGCCCGGATGCCTCCTCATCTCCAGACGCCATCTTATTCTGACACTTCCCCTCGTACGGAAGATGAAAAGGAACACTGGAGAGAATGAGAAAAACAGAATCCTCGGATGCCTCATTAAAACTTGTAACTGTGTAAAAAACCCTTCGAGGGAGAAACCACGGACATAGGAGAAAGAGTGCATCCTTCAAAGAAAGAGCAGGAAGATGAGAGGGAAAGAAAAAGGAAAAAAAGAAGGGAAAAAACTATTTCAAACGCTTAACGCGTGGTCTGTCAACCACTTCCCCTGAGTCCTGGCTTACAAGCCCAAGCCCATGAGTGTGCTTCCAGTGAGTGTCGTAAGGGAGGTTCTTCGTCATGATATCGGCGAGCATATCAGATGTCGGAAGGTATAAGATTTTGATGGCGTTCCGTTGGCAGACATCACGGACGAAGTGGAAGCGGACACTGATGTTCTTGGTGCACTCATGGAACTTCGGGTTCTTTGTAAGTTGGATTGCACCTTGGTTATCAACGAAGATTTGCTGGGGCTCGGTAGCCTTGCCATATAATATCCGAGCGTATAAGGTGCGGACCCAGATGGCTTCTTTTGTGATGTTGGAAGCACCTATGTATTCGGCTTCCACCGTTGAGAAAGTGACAAGTGGCTGCTTATGAGCACGCCAGGTAATAGCACCTCCGGCAAGCATGAATACATAGCCAGATGTTGATTTTCGGTCATTGGGATCTCCAGTGAAGTCTGAGTCAGTGTAGCTGGCGGGTATGTAGATTCGGAGTCTGATGCATTGTACTGGATAGCGAGGTTGGCTGTGTGTCACAGATATCGTAACATATAGGTGGCTGCTGACTAGTGCTTGGTAGTTGGGGTGGTGGAGGATTTGCTGAGCATGGAGACGGTGAATGCGAGGTCCGGCCATCTGAGTCAAGAGTCTTTGCTGTGCCGTTTGTCGGATTTAACTCTGGATCTGATCTTTGGAGCTTACTTCCAGTAGGCTGTGGTGTCCAGTGGCCGTTGCAGTAGGGAAAAACCATTTGTCACAAGCAGCTTCCTGACAGCACACTGTTGGTGGATATGCAGTAGTATCCATCGTGATCGGTCACGCTCAATCTCTATACAGAGGAAGCAGCTAACTGGGCTGAAGTCGGTCATCTTGTACTTAGCGTGGAGGAGGTGCTTGATTGTGGTGACTCAGTTGGCAGATGGAGAGAAGAGTAGCATGTCATCAACGTGCAGCAGTAGAATTATTGGTGCGTCGTTTTGAGCTGATTGCTTGGAATTTCAGATGGCCAGTGGGGAATTGGTTCGATTGGTTAAGGTGGTGCTTGCTGAGAGAAAGACAATCGGACCATACTCACATCGCTGGAGACCGAGACATCTGAGAAAGTGGTCAATATACTCATACCAGAGACGGGGGGCCTGCTTAAGTCCGTAAAGCGACTTTCTCAGCTTGCAGACTTGAGGTTTATCCGCCTCAATACCCTGCGGCAGAGCCATATAGATGTCACCATCAACTTTGGGATTCAGGAAGGTGGTGACAACATCCATTTGTTTGAATTTCCAGTCGTGGACAACAGCGAGGGCTAGCATCATGCGTAGGCTTTGCAACTTTGCTATTGCAGCAAAAGTTTTATCGAAGTTGACCCCCACCTGCTGTTTAAAGCTTTGGATAATAAGCCTGGCCTTATACCGAATACCACCTTCTAGCAACTCCTTGGTCTTGAAGACCCACTTGGAGCTAATGGGTATGACACCGGCTGGAACGTCTTCCAGCCCGATGTAGTCCCAGGTTGAGATTTCAGCCAAAGATCTGAGTTCCTCATCAACCGCATCAGACCATTTCTGGCCAAACCTCGGGTACGCAACGGCTTCCCTGTAGGATACCGGATCTGCAGAATCCATTGGTTCCTCTTCCACCCAGATCCGGTGGGCGACCGTCCTAGGTCTCTTCCGAAGATCATACTGGCTGGTGTTTCCTTCCAAATTGGCAGGACTTTCACTCCAGACATCGAGTCCGAGTCCACCCAAGTAATTGAGTCCGTGCAAGGTGCCGAGTCTTAGTCTGACCGCCAAGACGTTGAGTGCAAGTCCGTCCGAGGAATTGAGTTCACTCGAGGTACCGAATCTAAGTCTCTCCACTGAGGCGTTGCGTTTGCTCGAGACGCCGAGTCCAAGTCCAACCACCATGGCATCAAGTCCGAGTCCATCCAAGGAATTGAGTTCACTCAAGGTGCCGAGTCCAAGTCCAACCGCAGAGGCGTCGAGTCCGAGTCCGTCCAAGGAATTGAGTTCGAGTCCATTGGAGGAATTGAGCTCGAGTCCGCTCGAGGTGCCGAGTCCAAGTCCGACTGCCGTGGCGTCGAGTCTGAGTCCGCCCGAGGAATTCAGTCCACTCGAGACGCCAAGTCTGAGTCTTACCGCCGAGGTATCGAGTCCGAGTCCACCCGAGGAATTGAGTTTGCTGAAGGTGCCGAGTCCGAGTCTGACAGCTGAGACGTCAAGTCTGAGTCCACCTGAGGAATTTAGTTCGCTTGAGGCACTGAGTCCGAGTCCGACCGCCGAGGCGTCGAGTCCGAGTCCGCACGAGGAATTGAGCTCGATTCCACTCGAGGCGCCGAGTCAGAGTCCAAGTCCGCCCGAGGAATTGAGTTCACTCAAGGCGCCAAGTCCGAGTCCGACCGCCGAGACGTCGAGTCCGAGTCCGCACGAGGAATTGAGCTCGATTCCGCTTGAGGCACAGAGGCTGAGTCCGACTGCTGAGGCGTCGAGTCCGAGTCCGCCTGAGGAATTGAGTCCACTCGAGGCGCCGAGTTCAAGTCTGACCGCCGCAGCATCGCGTCCGAGTCCGCTCGAGGAATTTAGTTCACTTGAGGTGGTGAGTCCGAGTCCAACCGCCAAGTCATCGAGTCCGAGTCCATCCGAGGAATTGAGTTCGCTCGAGGCCCTGAGTCTGACTCCGACCGCCAAGGCGTCGAGTCCGAGTCTGCCCCAGGAATTGAGCTCGATACCACTCGAGGCGCCAAGTATGAGTCTGACCACCAAGGCATCGAGTCCGAGTCTGCCCAAGGAATTGAGTTCGCTCCAGGTGCTGAGTCCGAGTCCGACCGCCGAGATGTCGAGTCTGAGGCCAGATCCACATCCAGTATTGAAGGGTCAACGATATCTGACTTACTACCGATCAGGGTCTTGTATCGGTTCTTGGCTTTGCCGTTGATGCCGTCCTCGTATCAACAGCGGCTTTTTGTGGATATTGGCTCCATATCAATGGCAGCCTCACCGTCAATATTGGACTCGCAGTAGATTTCGGTCTTGCCATAATTCTTGCTATTTGCCACTCTTGGTACGCCGGCCAGGGCAGTGATAGGAGCTTCGATGGACATCCGTTTGCTTGATGGATCTGCTTAATCGAGTTGCACTTCCACCGAGATCCGGCGTAGATGTAATTTATGTCTGAGCAGCGAGACTGTTCTAAAACTGGGTATTTCAGTAGATATCTTCATGTCTGGAATAAATACTCAGCTTTTGGAATGGATTCCACACATGGTCTTTGTTCAATCAGTATCTCAGTGGAGAGCCCACATTGGGGCAAAGCTGATTCAGGAACAAAACCGAAAACCACTGGAGGAGCGATTATACCGAAGTCGCCAAATCCATTAAAGTGGCCGAATCTACAGTAGCCGTCAAACGCGCTTAGAGTAGTGGAAATCTCCGAGTACTTCTCTGTTGGTCGACAGCTTCTTTTTCGGATAGCTTGTAGGATCGCTCAGAGGACTGCTCGGTCTCGTAGACTCGCTTGTAGAATCGCTTGTAGGACCGCTCATGGAATCGCTTGTAGAATCGCTTGTAGAATCGCTGGTGCAATTGCTCGTGCAATTGCTCATGGGATCATCGTATCAATGAATGGTTCCACTGTTCAGTGCGCAAGGCTCAAGCCGGGGTAGTCGCGTTGGCCGGTAGGCCCCTCTATGCTGAGGATACAACTTGGTCGTTACGGAGTGCCATCGAGGTTGTTCTCAATAATGCCGGCGATGGTGGCAAATGGTGGTATCTGAGATTGCTTCGTCGCTTGCGGCCAATTCCTGGCAAACAGCGAGTAGGCTTGAAATGTATTTGAAGACCGATTATCATGAAGGCAGAATCGTAGTCCTGGTTAAAGATTTCCCAGATGCGGGCTGCAGAATCAATTTCGATTGCAGGAGGACTTCGGATGCAGGTTCGAATCGTGGGTTCAACCGATAGGTAGATTGTCAAGGCAGCACGGTCATCGCATTGACTGTAGCCATAGCCTCAGCAGTAGGGAATGATCTCATGTCGTTCTCCACAAGCGGTAGTTTTGGACGTTGTAAAGAATGGTGACTGCGAAACATGACGCGTTGACCATGGCAATGTTGGATGCGACACAGCTCCAAAAGTTGAGGCTTAAAAAATGAGAGCGCAGGAATGAGACACAGAAGCGAGGTGTAAAGCGGCAGGTACGGCAGGTACGATTATCGATGGGTATCGGATTGGCAGAGCGTTCAATCCGGGCTCATAACCTGTTGGAATATATAGATAAACGTGAAGATTGTGTTACAGTATTATGCGGGCACAAGATCTCTCTATATACAGGAAGGCCGTCAGGACAAAGGACGGAAGACTGCCCCCCCCCCGAGCCAGTACTTGGGGACTCAGTCATGTCCGGACGCCTCCTCATCTCCGGACACCTCCTCATCTCTCATGTCCGGACACCTCCTCATCTCCGGACGCCACCTTATTCTGACAAACTTGGAAGGAGGGTCATTGGAGAAGTTATTCTTGTATAATAATTGAACACCGGCAAAGACTGCACGCGCTCCATCTCCTTCATGACTATCGAGAAACCTGACTAGTTCGATATTACTGTCACTCAGACATTGACTGGATGTCCCAGTATCACACACGACATATGGCAGTGTTGTAGTGGGGCTGTGAGTGCGCCAGCTGGCAGACGAGGGTGGCGAAGAACTTTGACGCACGAGATAGGTCATCCTGACCTCTGGCAAAGAAGAAGCTAGCTCTAAGTATATTCCTATCATACCAAATTTATGCAAGGGTACATGCAATGATGGTCTTTCCTATGTTAGCCATGCCGTTCAACCCGAAGATACACGTACCATCGTACATTTCTGACAAATAAATGATCTCTGTCAGGAGTTCCCTTCGAATTTCGTTCAAGCATGTGGACTGATGGTCTAATAGCCAGGCGTTAAATGCAGCATCCAGCGAGTATTGAGATTGGACTTTCATTACCGTACAGTGGAAATCAGCCATGGAAATCAGATTAGAGCGCATGTAACCTACCAAAATCTTCCATCAAATTGCTGTCCTCCATGAAGAGATTTTCTATGATGGTGGCCGTCTGCACGTTATGGCTGTTGGCTGTATTGCTGTTATTCATTGCTCGGTTGTACTTAGAGGAGAAATTCACACCTGGCCATCCATCTCCTTGGCAGTTTCAGTTCTCACTGCGACTGGTGTTCGACACAGATCCTGCGTAGGGCATAATCATTCTGACGCTGTGATGTAGGTGTACGAAGATGGTTTATACGAGTGTGAGGTATCGGAGGAGTGGATGTCGTAGTGTCAGAGAAATGTAGGTAGGTAGAAAGTGGTAGTAATGGCTGGTCAGTTGTGGAGGGACCATCCTGTGGGGTACCACCGTGTGGGGAGGCCTGGCATGTAATTACTGTGATCCAGTTTATGAGTTATTGTGGCACTTGGTCAGAACTGCAGATTGATTGGGCTGGAGGACAGGGTTGCGGTAACCGAGAACACTAGCACGTATCTGGGTAGGTGCCTGGGGATGGGAGTATCTATGTAGCCGAAACAACGAAAACGGTGCCCGCCGATGGTCACAACAGAGAGAGAACGAGCGAGAAAGAGTGGAAAACAAAAAGAGAGATAGCGCGCACCGGCCCCTATTGGAGAGAATGGACAAAGAGGAAACAGAGGAAACAGAGGAAGTAGTACTTCCTGCCGCAGTTGTATCTCCCCAGAGTTATTCGTACTCTCTTTTCCCTTCCTTTTGTATGCGCTGTTCCAGCAGCACGGGTGACTCGGCGACCAGAGCTTCGAGTTTCTTTCTGCCGGGCGCAGGTTTGGTGGGCCCCTTTGCCGCGACGGGTACGCTGTGGCTGCGACTTGAGGACTGTGCATGATGCCTGCGCAGGCGGCTATGTACTGGCTCTCCGCATCGGTGTCATCAGCTTCCAGCCCACCCAATGCCGGCCATGGCATCAGTGACCTCTCACCGAGATTTCGCTCTGCTGCTGCTGCTTTCTTTTCGATGCTGCTGACCTCTATTTCCCACACTCAGTTCGCCGGCTCTGGCCCCGTCGGCCGAACGCTGCATCAAAATGGTAGTCGTTCATTGGCTGAGGGCGTGACTATCGCTGCATGCAGCACAGACGCAGTGGATGTTTCTCCATTGATGGCGATGCCAGGCTGCACGCTATCAGAAGAAATAGAAAATAAAATCCTCCCCCGTCACCCCGCCACCTTGGCACATATGATAGCGCGCGCCAAAGCAAAGATAGACAAAACCCGGTACCCGGAGAGTCCATCTGGCATCAATACTCGGGGAGGGAGGGGAGCAGCAGACTCCTACTGAAATGCTCGCGGGTTCTCTATACTCTGCTCTGTTGTGCTCTCGGCGGCCACTCTCTCAGTCGCTCGGAGCTGCAGTCTGCTTGCCTACCTACCTCCATGGCCGAAAGGATCAGGGCGACCATGCCGGCCCCCGGGAAGATTCGCCCATCGCGGCCGCTCGAAACGCAACCTTCAGCCAACTAACTCGAGTCTTGCTCCCGCTCTCGTCACCCGTGCCGCACTACCGACAGTTTGTCCAGTATACACGACCAACCAGCTGTCAAGGATAATGGATCGATTCGCCCTGGTACCATTCAGCGGAACCCCCGCAAGTAAAAAGGAGTGACATCGCTTTTTTCCCAGATCAACACAACTGTAGTTTCCCCCCTTCGCCACCCGCCCACCTGCAACCTGCACGGGATTGTAGCAAACAAGTAGCCGTCGATGGCTGCAAATGAATCCGAAGGTAAAAGAAAAAAAACACTCTCGGGATCGAACGAATGGAAGTACCCGTAAAAGGCGACCCCCAAGCGCTATGATAGACGCCGCTTTGATGCTGGCAACGAAGGATGTCCTCTCGGCGAGTGAATTCCTGGCAACTTTGGGCGCCGTAGGCACCGGAGGAAAGAGCCTCACTCTGTCCCGAGCGATCGGACTTAGGTACGACGTTCGCGCGTGATGCTACTCGGGTACGTGACGAGCAGGTGGTCGAGATGGTCCAACACTTTGCTGCGAACGGAGTCCGGCAGGCCAGAAGGCAGCGTCCACCCGAACGCAATCGAGTAGTTGGTGTAGACGGGATAAGCCGGGGGCCACTTCCAGGATCGCCACGCAGTGCACGCACATCAAGCGATATCTCTCTAAAGGCGCTAACAGTGGCGGCGAGGATCTCAGTGCCTGCAAGATCTGAGCTGGCATAGAGTCCTCAACGCCGGTCGGTCAGAATGTCATGACGAGAACACATCCCTTGAAAGCGAATGCTGAGTCGAGATGAGGTTGTTGCTCCCGCTTTCGAGCGGTCGCGCTAGCTCATCGGTGGTGGTTTGGTGGTCGCTCGGTCGCGGAAAGAGGTCCTTGACTACCCGGCTCCACCCCTCGAAGCGCACACGCGGTCCACAAGTGGCCCGCGGCGCGCTCCGGAGTGCTCTGAGGCCGACTTCTTCCGGCACAGTTCCTCGGAATACCTCAAATCGTAAGAGTTCCAGCCACGCCAGGGTCACGGGACCCAGAAGTTCGCGGAACCGGCCCAGTTGGTCTCGAGGCGGATACCCGGTGCGCCTGCCGTGGACTGGCACCTCCCGATACGGACGGCAAGCGTTTGTGCGTGCAATTCGAATCTGACGTTACTGCGAGGGAACCCAATGGTGGGCAAGGACGTCCACCGGTTCATGACCAGGCACGCTACGATGACCCGATCAACGTAACTTCCGAGATCTATATTACCATGGTCAGCGCAGGAAGAGTCCTACTACTAGGGAGGCGGGCGGGGGCGGCATTCTTGGAGACAAAGAGGCTGTGCTCGCTCGCTCACGTGCTTTTACGGCCGGCCCTCACGCAGGCGGATGTGAGTAGTCGGGTCGACGGCCCCGTGGGGTATGCACGCTACCACATCCGTCCCTCGTAGCACATCGCTAGAGCGTCAGCTAGCACCGCCGGGTAGGGGCAAGGCGCACCTTGCCCAGCCAGGCCTACCGAAGAGATGGAGTAGGGTCGTCGCCGTCCTCCGGTGGAGATTGCCGCCGTTGTTCGAACGGTCGCGCTGAACTAGTTGTCGGCATAGAGCCTTCGGTGCGAGTAAGTAGCACGGGTAGGTGATACGAGCGTAGCGATGGCGGCGGTGGTGGTGAGAGCAGGCAGTGTCAAGGTCCGAGGTGGCAGCTGGTGTGTCTCTAGTGTAGCACGTGATATGGCGGAGTGAGGCGCTATGATTTGGCATGTACGTTCCCAACTAAATTCCTTCCCACAACTCTTTTACCCAATCAAACAAACACCACAGCCAAGAAATCGCCCGTCAATCGCCTCCACACACCCACGGCAGCCACAAGCCCGATGGCACGCAACGACCGCTCTGCGCCAACGCTGCTGGCGCCGTTTTCTCCTGTCCGTCCGCCTATTAAGTCGTCGAGAGACGTCCGCAACTCATGGCGATCACCTCCCGACGAAACCAGACGCGAACAGTTACAGCGGCCGATGCAACGAGACACGCTACAGGAAGGCGAGGGCAGCACTGCCGAAGATGCCGATTTGCCCGCGGCGCGGAAGCGGAAAATACTGGAGAGTCCGGGTGTGCTGGGCGGCGGGGAGATCAACGCTAGCCGAGAAAAGCGAGCGCGCGTGGGAGAGCGAGGGGAGGCGCAGGGTCAGCAACCAGGGCATGCGGCTGCCGCTGGAGAATGGCAGATTCACGCTAGCGCCACGCCGCCTTTCGTAAAGAAGCGGAAGAGGAAGGGCCTCAACCTAGAGGTGGACGCTGTGGAGGCGGGTGATGATGCAGCGGCCCGGATGGCCAAGCGCAGGAGCGTGCACGAGACGGAGCCGCGCATGGAGCTGGTGACGATCCGCGTCGTGACGGAGGAAACGCAGCAGTCCGACGCAAGTGATTCGCGCTCTGCCGCCCCGGTAACGGAACCAGATCTTGTTGGCGAAGAGGATGATCGTGCTCACCGTGCTGGAAACCGGGACGGTGCACACCCGGATGTTTTGCTCACCAGCCAAGACAGCATGCGTGTTGCAGCAGTCGAGGCGGGAGTAGAGGATGCCACCGATGCCGGGCGCGAGTCTCCTCAGCGCCGCCAAAAATGCCGCATCGCCTTCGCCGGCCACGCGGATCGTCCTCAGCGTTCGGCCCTCACCACGCAACGAACTGCCAGCATCACGACATCGTCTCGCACTGTCACAGAAGCCAAATACACGGTTGAACGCCTCCTCCGGTTCTCGGGCAGTGGACGTGACCGGATATGGCTCGTCAAGTGGCGCGACTTCGCACTCCCGACCTGGCAGTCCGAGGAGATTCTCATCGAAGACTTGGAAGACGGCGGCCACTGGCAGCGGCTGACACATGCGTTCGCCTGATAAGATGAGAACGAATGGGGTTGACGGCCGACAGGTGGGGTGGACATAGGTGGGGTATGATTCCAAGCTGTAACTAGTTCATTGTGACGCGGAGCAGAAACGAAGTACTATCCAACCGATGCGCCGCCAGAGCCTACACAGGCCGAATTCAAGAATGAACAAACAAAGAGTGCTTGTCCTTGCAATATTTTAGACATCCTGTGGAGCGACATCGATTAGTTACCTCTCTCAGAAAGACCAATTATCCGCTCGGTGAGACAAGCCACGCCCCTCACCATAATAAGGGAGAACAAAGAAACCGCACAGCAAATGTCTATCTACACCCACGCGAGGAGGACGCAAATCGCGACCAACGCTTTGTCCAGCCAGCTACCAAGAAAACATCGCCGTGATTCGTTCGCTCTTTGCATCCTCTCCCTGTTTTACGGAAATCTGGCACATCCACCCACTATACCATTCCGCGATCGCCCATTAACTATTTCGGCCAACCTTCATGCTAGGGATGTCAACTTTCGTATTAAAGCAATACAATACACCGCCATAAGATATCTTGTGGCAGTAATTGAAAGTCGTGTGTTTGCCAAGCCCAGTAGTGCATGGCTAGTGGCCGATGGCTGGTCACGCGCGGCACCGGCGTGTAGCACTTTCACAACTCCAGCCGGCAGCGCCGCCCATAACTCTTTGATAAAACCTTAATGTTATTTACTGGATCGCTGGGAGAGTTAGTTGGCAGAACATACTATGTAGGCAGTTGCTGGATCGCCGCGGCGACGGAGATTCTCAGTAGGACCTGGGGTGGCTGTAGGAGTATATGTAAGATATTATGTAAATAGCTAGAGATACGTATAAGAGTAAGGCTGGGCAACAAGCAATAGGGTTAAGTGCCGACGTGTAGTATTAGAGGCGAGAGCTCACAGCCAATAAGACTAAGACTCTTGTATGTCACGAATCTACCCCTACTATATGTGAGTCCTATATTGGTAGCAACACCAGTTCGACAGAGACCTTAGAACCCCTACAAACGATACACAATACGCAAACACAGCAGAATACGATACGATGGTGACCATATTTGACAAAACAATGGAGGAGCCAATGGGGCCTTGACTACAATGTGCCATACCACTGAAGAACCCAAGCATAGGTATACCAGTGACAAACGATTGTTGACAGATGGCTTACAAACACAGCAGACCCAGCAGGTGTGGAGTTTGTGGAGGCTATTCGTGATATGGCAGGACAGTTAAGGTTTGAGATGGAAGGTTTGATGATGAAACAGAATGTGGCGCTGGAGCAGATGAGGAAGGATCTCATGACTGCTCAGGTTCAAACAGCATTCTATCAGGTAACAGTAAAGAAGCTGGAAGGGAAGATGACCGTACAGCTGACCATGATTTAGGAAGAACTCAAAACATCACGAGAAGCCTACACAAAAACTATCACCACACTCATGAAGACCATGGAGGTGAACGTGAAAGTCACGAATGATCTGCAGAAGGCAATCGATACGGTACAGACCAGCACCACAACTGCATGAGGAGCAGGATCGAGTCAAACCACACAATGACCATACACCTTTATGGTGAAACTGAAGAGTATAGACACATTCAGCAGAGAAAAGTCTATCGCTACAGTATACTCATAGCTCACCACCATCGAAAATGTTATCTATCTGCAAGTCCAAGAGTGAGGTACTGTTAAGTCAACAGCAATGTGGGTACACTACACAATCTTATACCTGAAGGGTACAGCCAATGAATGGGGAAGTACGACTTGGCCAGACACAAGAACAGAGGTTAACTGGACTGAGTTCAAGAAGAAATTTACTACTGAATACCTACTACAAGACGCACTTTGCTGGGTGCAGAAGGATATGGACAACCTCATGCCTACATCGTCGGTTGCTCGGTTCAATCACAAGTTCCACGAATTTGCCAACTGGCTACACCCTATGGAGGTATACATCAGTGGCCAAACCGCAAAGGTAGTATCTACAGAGATAGAGGCATAACATGTGAAGACATACATCCTCAAGTTGTGACAAGCTACAGATCAAGACAAGAAAGCCAGAAAGAATGGACCGATAATGAGAGTATACTCCACATATATGACAGCAGCATCAATGGAAGCTGTCAAGAGCATCAAAACTCAATGGACACTGGATAACGTCCTGTGTATCTGCAATTCGATCGACCGAGTACATAATGACAAGCCAATTATAGTGTCTTCACTACATCCCACAGCGACTTCAACCTGAGATTCAATAAACCTCATCAGTATCGAGACCAGGTTTCAAGCTCTGTGGTCAAAGGAATGGCAGATGAAGGGAAATCAGGAGCAGCTGAGGACTGGGTCTAAGTTATCATACTTTGAGTGTAGCAGTGAGGACCACCTGATCCATGATTGTAAGGACCCTAGGAAGAATTCAAGTGCATGGAAGCCACAGGAGGGTAAGGCCCTGTTTGGGTGAAATGGACATCCATCGTTCTGTTCCCTGAGTGCGTCTGATCGCAAGCTGCGAATGGACAGCACACTCGAACGGACAAAAGCATCTGCACTGTTTGGTACGTACCGTCTGTTGTTGCCATCTAAAGATCCCTGTCACCCCATCAAAAAATAAGTTCAACACATCATCGCGACTAACGTATTGATCAGAGTTAAATTCCATAGACCTTGCTTCAGGGTCATAAGCTCTAGGGAAAAGTTTGTACAGGAAAAAAAATTTCACTAAAATTTCACCGCAAGTACTCCCTTCCAATTCAATCATCACAACCTCCGGAGTTACAGAATATGGCCTTATGAAAACGAAAAAACGCTGGTCTTCAGCCAAATACCAGAGTCAACCCATGATCACAGATCCAATCCCCCAGTCCAATACCATCGCCGAGCCCACTGCCTCCACCACGTTCCAGCTCTGAAGTTTCCTAGTCACAGTCACCAACACCACCACTTTGAATCTCAAGCCCTGCATTTCCTCCAATGTCCGTCCAAACTCTGTCTGAGTCCCAACTCAGAGTTCAATCATCGTTCGATAATAATCGAATTGAGGCGACCTCAAACAAGCTCTGTAGCCGCCCAGTGTAATGGTCTGCAGAAATGACGACGAAACTTCTACGAGAGCTCATCTGAGCTATCTATGAAGGAAAGCGATCTGATAATGGGTTTAAGAAAGATGTGTGGATTGAGGTAGCTAAGGTGGTTACAAAGATTGCACCGCAGCCACTGACTTGGAAAGAGTGTCAGGGAAAGTTAGAGGCACTCAAGAAGAAGTGGAATCTCTGGACTCGGTTGATGTCATTGAGTGGATTTGGAAGAGATGAAGCCACTGGTGTACCCACAGCCCCTGACTATGTGTGGGGAAGAAGAGATCCGCATAAGTTCCACATGCACTGCAACCTCTTATGTCATCGACTGATAGTCAGAGCAGAAGTACCCAGGTATCCGTGAGTTTCGAGACAAACCACTTGCCAATACAATCAAGCTGACTCAGATTTTCATTGGCATCCAGGCCTCAGGAAAAGGCGCACACTATGCCACCAACATACTTCTGGAATTCAGTGAATCTAGCAACTGGGATTCACTTTAGATTACCTCAGCACAGCAACCACATGCAAAATCTGTTGTTGACACTGCACCTGTAGGGCGTGTGCGCCAATGCAACCTCACTACCGGAGACAAGCTGTTGAAGTGTCTGGAAAAAGTCACATCAGATATGTCTGGGAGCAATGAGTCGGTAGCTGAGGTTTCTGTGGTTCGTATAGCAGTGATGAACCTACAGGCTGAGTACAGATATAGACCCGGATGGACAATGACTGACATAGTCATGGGATATCAGCTGTTCAAAAATGTAGCCAAGGCGGATGTGTTCATGGGGATGGACTCCGGAGATGATCGGGACGAGTGGCTTCGATTTCAGCTCAGGAAAGAGTAAATACATATGTATAGGATAAAAGAAAACTTCTATGTTTGTAGCGACTAGACTATAGGACAATGAAGAGTAGATAGAGAAGAAACAGTGTGCTAGAGTCTACCACTATCTACAAGGAATTGTTGATAATCAATCCACATCTCAGTTGCCATTGTCTCTCTCAAAAGCAATGCCTCCTTCTGATCTTTTGCACCTCCCTATGCCACCTCTTCCCACTGTCCCCCATTTTTCTCCGTCTCTCCCAATCGCAACTGTAACTCTTGTAAAGCATCAGCACTGTGGTAGAAGGTATCCTCCTCTCTGTTTACGCGATGGCAGATAAAGTTATGCAGTGCACAGATAGCAAATACCAAATCCGCTTGTGTATGTAAATCATACTCCATTGGGGTCATGAGAATTTGAAACTGCTCCTTGACAACACCGAAGATCCACTCGATAATGTTACGAAGTTGTGCATACCATAGATTAAAGAGTTCTTCCTTCGTTTGTGGTTGTAGACTAGTAAGAGCTTGCTCTCGAAGATATTCAGACAGTATGGTATAGTGTCAGATATCCAGGCTTCATCCCATATCCTGCATCAGCGAGCTACAATCATCTGGTCATGGGTGGGAAGTTGTGCAGTTCAACATTCTCTAAAACTCGGGCATCATTGGCTGATCCTTCCCAGCCGGAACAGACATAGAAAAAGTACATGTCAAGACTGTAGCCAGCATGAAAATTTTGCGATATGGTTCCTTTTCGATTGCGATATGGTGCCTGCTGTGCTGCCGTAACATGTGTGAGGATGTGGGTTCTGTCAATGGCTCCATGAACATTTTGGAAGTATCACATCTTTCCCCAATCATTCCGTATACGTGTTGGTGTAGATTCGTGAGGTAATCGTACCAATGTCTTGTAGAGGGCGAGCATCCCACGGAGGACTAATTGGAAATGTCGAGAGATCGTTTCCCTGCTGTGTTGGAACTGCTCTTGAGCTTCATGGTTACTACTGTTGTGACTGATGATCCATAGAAAGCACATCAACTGCTCCTTGAGAGAAACGGAACGAATGGATTGCAGATTGGTGTTCAGGGACACCCAGTCACATAAATCGAGAAAGGTTGTCATTGGCATTCGTAGGATCTCAAGAACACGCCATGGATGGGCATTCAAAATTTCTTTGGTGAAAATTTTGCCAGTGCGGATGGAGGTGCCAATAGGATTTCGCAATAGAGATCGTTGATAATAGAATATCAGAATAAGACAAATGTAGCGTAGCTGCTGTTTCTTATGACGTATTCTATCGTGTGAAAGTATGCTATTGGGAGGGCATGGGGTGGGTTGCTGTACGAACCGAAGTGAAAAAGACCTAACGAGGTCAATTTGGGAACAGAAGATGTTTTGGTATTGAGGAACGGAAATAGAAGACGGACCGTGACTGTTCCAACAGTGTTTTTTTTTGGGGAACGGACTGTTACACCCAGTGTGCTGGTGACACCCCAAGACATGCAATTAGTATGGCTAGCCGGACTCAATCTGAGGATTGAGGCCGAGTGAGTTTTCATGAGTGTAAGTCATGGGCTGGGGTGAGCTCTGAAAGAGAGGAGTATTACCGACCCAACAGCAGCCAGGTGGTAACTCAAGGTTACCAATGGGAAAGGGGATGAGTGGCAGCCTCAGGCAAGGGTCTGGTCACATCCCTGGGAGGTGTCAAGGTTATCCTCCGCAAGACCCATACTAAAAGCTACTAGTTGCCATATACCAGCAAAAATGTCAACTTTTTCTGGGTACAATATAACTCACGAGTGGTTGTGCAGGACGCGCGAGGCGGAACGGGTCTGGTGGGTATATGAGGGGAGCCAGACCATCTGTCAGTTGTTTGAAGAAGATTGGACCTTAACTTGTCAAGTTACAGAGACGTATTCTTAAGTTAACTGCGATTGCTGTGGCAGTTGTACCAACGTCACCAGAAATTCCTGAAAGCATCTAGACTTATAGATTGCGACCCCGAATGCACCTGAGAAGCATTTAGCCAGTAAGGGCTGCGGACAGAAGCACGTGGGTGATGACGCCTACAATGGAGTGCAAATGAAGATTGTTTGCAAGCACTCGGATAGAAGATATTCTGGGTCTATAGAGTACCCATACGTTATTCAGACACGCCAGGTACTCGGATGCCAAGGCGCACTAGGCATTTTTTAGACTAGTGGATATTGTGAGATTTCTTTTTTCGAGTATTTTCTTTTTTTTTAAGGGGCTGATGGGGAGAGCACCGTAAAAGATCAGATCCTTTCTACAGCTTCTTCGTAACGATAACTTGACGAAGATAATTTATCAGCAAAAAATGTCAACCAGCAAAGTCTCCAGCAGGCAATCGGTCAACAATCAGGAAAGGGAGGAGGCTAGCCCACGAGCTTCAAATGAGGCGGTTCCAGCATGTGTTCGATTTCAAGAAGCGTTGGAGATGCACCGAGAGGGGATTATTTCAACAAAGAGTGACGCTGCAGTAGTTGCAGAAATGCCGAGGTCAACCTTTGTGTATAGAGTTCAAGGCAGGAGGTCAGCGGAAGACTACCACAAATCATGCCGGTTACTGAAGGAAGAAGAGGAAGAAATCTTGATATGGTACTGTGATATCCTTCAACGAACTGGATATCCACAGAGTGTAAAGGATATGATTGCACTAGCTGAGAAAATCCTACAGAAACGAGATCCAATACCAGTATTGCAGCGCTACACGAACGCGACCATCTTCAAGAGTGACTTCTACAGGTAACAACCGAACGCCGAGAAAATCAGCAACTCAAACCCAGACATAAACGACGGATCCCAGAAGGTCTCAATCTCAAGAGCAAACAAGATATCAAACAGTATTTTGATAACTTAGTGTTACACCTGAATATTTCACGAAGTACATAGGAGTATCTAGATTACTTAGCGACAAGAGTAGTAGGTAGGCTCGCGGGTGACGGATAATGAATCAAGAGTCTAGGAGGGAGTTAAGGAGCCGGAGTTAGATTACGGCCGAGAGATCGAAACCTTGCGGGGGGAGATCGAACCTTGCGGGGATCGGACGAGGGAGCTCCGAGGTGGGGGTCTGAGTGCAAACGAAAGCGGTCTTAGCGGATATGGTCTGACTCCTTGCGGGGAGAGGCCAGACGTTGGTTGGCCTCCTTGCGGGGAGAAAAACCACGTACTCAGAGAAACTGGGTCCTCACGAGGACTGGCTTGGATCCTTGCGGGGGGAGCCACGTACGAGTCTAGACGCAAGAAACCCCGCCTAGCTGCATAACGAACTCATCTCCCTTATCTACACCCCGGCCAGGACCAATGATCCACCCACGGGGTCTATGCGCCTCGGTGGAATCCAAACCCGAGTCACCGCCTCTCACGCAAAGAAGTCATCAGATCTCACGACGACTCTTCCTCTATAAAAAAGAGAGGATTTCTCCCACCGAGGGAAATCAGAACAAACACCACCCACAACACTATCAAACCTTACCGAAACCCACACACAAGATCTAAGATTATTCCGTTGTGAATTATCGAAAGTAGCCTGATTACCTCTGATTCTACCCACACTCCGGTTACGAGACAACCGCAGTGTCACACTATAATCTTGATCTCAAATCACCTTACTTTCATGACGAGCTTCGACGACACCTACTTTGAAGACCACCTCTATCTCCTCGAACTATCTACCTTCTTGGAACCCAAGACTCAATATTCCTTCGACTACACCTTTCAGTCAATCGACGACGAAATCTCAAGCTACGAACAGTGGGATACATTCTTCGACGGACCTATCCCTACGCCCTACCTCGAAGGCGACCACGAGCCCTGGAACTGGTATACACAATACTGGGTCAACTGTGCGCACAACCATACAAACGCCGATTTCACAGAAGACGAGCTCCGAGACCTCTGTGACTATTACTTTACCGACGACGAAACAATCCACACGGGACACTTTCTTGACCTATACTGAACCCGCAAAATGACATCCACCGATTTCAACATGCTCCGCTTGGAAGCCCCTAGGGACGTACTACAGATCACAGACGGAACGGCCCCTGCGGAGGAAACCCTCGAAATCGCCAACCCGGTGACATGGCTCCGAGCCTTAGTCAAACAACAAAAACAAGCAGAAGGGGATTTGGCGCAGCTAGTCCGCCTCTGCGGCAACACGGTCGATAGAACGGATCAAAGAATCAAGCAGATCGAGCAGGCGTACCACGATCTGTCGGAGGGCACCAGGTATGTATACGACCGGCTCCGCGCTAATGAGACAATCACAGGAGATTGGATACGAAGCGAGTTGGCAAGCGCGGCCACAGCATACCAGGCCTTCGCGCAAAATATCTGGGGGGCAATTATCGAGCGAACCCAGGAAACTACGCAAAAACAGGCCGGCCAAGCCACTCAGCTGGCCCGACTAAACGATTCCATCTCATTCCTAGCCGAGGCCAACATAGCGCGAAGCCAACATTTGGCGAATTTCCAAGGTAATGTAGAATTATGTGCTGAAGAACATCAGAAACGAGTGGAATACCTAGAGCGGCAATTGCTAGAAGCCCAGGAAGAAACGCAGCGCCAGGCAGCAGCGCTACAGCAACTGGCCGTACAGATCCGGATCCCGGAGACCCCGCTCCCACCGGCTCAGGCATCGGGTCGCTCCACGCCAGTACCGGAAGCATGGCGCAGTCCGGCCCCACCATCCACGTCCAGCTTAGCCAGCGCTCTGCGACAACGCCGTGCAGGACCCACGGACGAACAATTCACGAGGATCCAGCGACCGACAGTGCCACCTAGGCCGGATCGAAGAACCCGCCGTCCAGCGCTGTCCCCTTCCCCACCAAGGCCTCCAATGTTTGGAGGAGGAGGAGAACCCCCGCGACCGCCAAATCGGCCCCTGCCACCTTCACCACCGCCGTCACCGCCCCCAAGGTCACGGCGGAATTCACCGACGCCCCTTCCGGCGAGACGAACCTTGACCACGGAAGAACTCGCCCAGACTGTAGCCAGCGCAGTAGCAGAAGGAATGGCACGGGCCGCCCAGCCTAACCTCGCGCCGGTCCAAGTACGAACGTCGCGTCTTAAAATGACGAATCCCGAGACCTTCGACGGAAAGCCCTCCACCCCGTTCAACACCTGGTGGAAGTCGGTCACCAAGTACCTAAGCTTCTATCCGGAAACCAGTGACCAGCAGAAGATAGCCTGAATAGGGACACTATTGACTGGAACAGCCAAAGCATGGGACCTACACCGCTACGACACACTGGGAGAAAACGACTCCTGGGTCAATTACGCAGCGGATATCCAAAACGAATACCACGACCCCAGGGAGGCGGCCAACGCCCAGCTAAAGCTAAGCCAGCTCAAGTACGCGGGAGACATAAGAGCCTACATGACGGAATTCCGGGCCCTGAATAATTACGCCCGGGCGGCCGGTGAAAGTCTGCAGGAAAAAATTGACCTGGCAATGACGGATGCGGTGCTAGATATGCAGTTCACGCATTATATGGGGGAATTCACAGACGACGAAGGGTTTTTAGAAGCCACCTACCAAGCAGCGCTACAAGTGGAAAAGAAAAAGGCTCTGAAACAGGCTAGGGAACAAGGAAAACCTACGGGGAGCGCAATCTGAACCAAAGAAAAGCGAAGGGACGAGCAGAAAAAGGAGGAAAGACGGCCAACGACGAACCGAGAACCAAGGAAAAATGACTCCCGAGCCCCAAAGAAAAACGGATGGGAGTCAACGACGGATGCTCTGCAAGGCGTACCCCAGAACGAAATAGACGCGCACAAAAGGGTCAAGGATGGATGCTGGCGATGCGGAAGAACAGGGCACCGTACCTTTGACTGCTTCTCCTTCCAAACAGCACAAGGAACAGAGCTACCACCCACACCTTGGAAGGTATCAGCCGTAGCTGAAGGAAAGAGGAAGAGAATGGAGGAACCGGAAGAGACCCCACAGGCCAAACAACAGAAGGTAGCCGCTGTCGACACCATGGAAACAGACACCATCGCTCCCCTGTGGGAATCAGACTCGGATTTTTAGGAGGCAGGGGCCCACTGCACCCCAAAGCCTCCTTGTTAATATGCGGGGTATCCAAGAAACGAAGAAACGGGGAACCAAGTGTTGGAACCCCGTCCAAGAAACAACGGAAACCCGAAAGCGGTACTCGCCCGGTGATCGAGATGCTACTACACCTGGGCGACAAGAAAACCCTGATCCGAGCACTATTGGACACCGGCTGTTCAATAGTGCTGATAAGCAAAGAAACGGTGGAATGACTAGGTCTGGAGAAACTGAAGCATAAACAAACCGGAAGAATCGAAAGCTACACCAGGGAAAGCGTCGAAGGAGCAGGGCAATTTTATACAAAACCAATGACCCTTCAACACCGAAAGCACTACTCCACGATGAGTTTCGAAATTTCCCCAATGGAACGAGACATCGACGTCTTCCTCCCATTCAACTGGATAATGACACACCCACTGCAAGGCTCTTGGACGAACGCCAAAATACACTTTAATAACCCCGAATGCCTAGCGAAGTGCACCAAATTCGAGCAAAAAGAATTTTTGCTATCCTGGGACGAGTCCGTACTCCTGGAACAAGACGCTCGCCTTATCGGCTACGTCTCGACGGTGTCGGAAGAAGATCCGCTCGATGCAGTCACCAAAGAATTCAGAGAACACATGGGAATCATGGGGAAAGAAGCGGCAGACACCCTCCCAGAGCACCGACCGTACGATTGCAAAATTGACCTCCAGGAAGGAAGCACGGCACCCTGGGGGCCCATATACCCGCTGTCTGAGGTGGAACTCCGGACACTCAGGGAATGGCTAAAAGAAATGGAGTGTACGGGGAAAATCAGGAGCTCCACATCTCCGGGCGGTTCCCCAATCCTCTTTGTGCCTAAACCTCATGGAAGAGGGCTTCGCCTATGCGTGGACTACCGGGCTCTCAATCGCATCACAATCCCTAACCGCTACCCGTTGCCGCTAATGCAGGAACTGCAGGACCGAGTCCAAGGGGCCCAGTGGTTCACGAAAATGGACCTAAAAAATGGGTTTCACCTCATCCGAATGCGAGAAGGTGACGAATGGAAAACAGCGTTCAGAACCCGCTATGGCCTCTTCGAATTTCAAGTCATGCCATTCGGACTAACGAATGCCCCATCCACCTTCCAGGATATGATGAACCATGTATTTTCAGACATGTTAGATGTCGGTGTCTTGGCCTACATGGACGACATACTGGTTTACGTGGACACCGAGAAACAGCACGACAATACCGTCCGCGAAGTCTTGAGAAGGCTACAAAGGAACGGCCTAGCGGTTTCGCCGGAAAAATGCGTCTGGAAGACTCAAGAGGTGGAGTTCCTAGGCTACATCATCGGACGAGAAGGGATCAAAATGTCTCAGGAAAAGGTCGAGGCAGTACTAGAATGGAAAACGCCTCGAAACCTAACAGAGGTGCAGTCCTTCCTAGGGTTTGCCAACTTTTACAGACGGTTCATCCAGGACTACTCCAGAGTGGCAAGGCCACTAACAGAGTTAACGAAAAAGGAACAAGGGAAAGAATGGAGCTGGAGCCTAGAAGCGGAGGCGGCCTTTCAGGAGCTGAAAAGGCGATTCACCACCGCACCAATCCTGGCTCATTTCGACGCAGCAAAACCAGTCATTATCGAAACTGACACCTCGGACTACGCAATAGGAGCCGTCCTGTCACAACGAGACAACGAAAACCGCCTGCACCCAGTGGCATTCCACTCCAGAAAGTTCCAGCCCGCGGAAATCAATTACGAGATCCACGACAAAGAACTCCTGGCAGTGGTGGACGCCTTCAAGCACTGGAGGAGGTACTGTGAAGGAGCAACCCACCAAATCCAAGTCTACTCGGACCACCAGAACATGGAATACTTCACAACGACCAAAGTGCTAAATCGCCGACAAGCGCGATGGGCCCAGGAACTCGCCGGGATCGATTTCAGAATTTACTACCGACCCGGGACAAAAAATGGAAAACCAGATGCCCTGTCTAGGCGTTCGGAGTACCGCCCTGAAAAGGGGGGGGTAGAAAACCAGCCAATAACGACTGTTTTGGGAAAAAACCACTTCGAAGAACGCCTGTCACACACATTTGTCTGCTCATCAGCAAGGATAGCATCACTCCCAGAAAGAAAATGGTCGGAAGAATTCCTGGTGAAGGTCAAGGAAGAAGGGGAAAAGGACGAAGCTTATGCACAGGCTATGAAACAGGAAGCGGTGACAGAAGAACTGCCACCGAAGGACCGAAAGGTCAAGGAATTAAGGAAAAAAAACGAGCTGTTGTACAGAAGGAACCTACTTTGGGTCCCGAGGAACCTGGTACAACAGATAACGGAATCAGAACACGACACGAAGGTGGCCGGACACATGGGACAGGACAAAACCATCGAACTAATACGACGAAACTTCTGGTGGCCAAAAATGAACGAACGAATCATCGACTTCGTCAGGAGCTGCCCAGAATGCCAGCAAAACAAGGCGAATCGCCACCAGCCATACGGTCTATCCTCGCCCTTGGAACTCCCATATGCCCCCTGGCAATCGATCGCCATGGACTTCATCACAGAACTCCCGCTTTCAGAAGGATGCGACCAGCTCTGGGTAATCATCGACAGGTTCACCAAGATGGTGCACTTCCTTCTGCTCAGGAATAAAACAGCGGCGGACCTGGCCGTCATCTTCGGCCGAGAGATATGGAAACACCATGGCCTCCCCGCTGATATCGTGTCAGACAGGGACTCCCGGTTCACGTCAGAAGTCTGGAAGGAATTCTTACAAACTTCCGGCATTCGACCTCGAATGTCGACAGCGTTCCACCCACAAACGGACGGACAAACGGAACGGCTCAACCAGACAATTGAAGCCTACCTCCGCACCTTCGTCAGCCGAGAACAGGATGACTGGGTACGCCTGCTACCCATGGCCGAATTCGCTTACAACAACTCGATCACGGTTGGAAACGGTATGTCTCCATTCTACGCTAACTATGGCTTCCACCCGGTGGCCATGGACCCGGCGTCAACAGAACCACTCAACCCGGCCAGCAGAGTATATGCCCATTGGATGCACACCATGCATGATGAGTCCCGGCAAGGGCTGGAAGAAGCACAAGAATGAATGTGGTGCTATAGGGACCCAAATCGGAAGAGACCCCTGGCATACCAAGTAGGGGACTTGGTAATGCTCAGCGGACGCAATATCAAAACACGCCGCCCCTCGAAGAAGCTGGACCACAAAAATCATGGCCCTTTTCAAATCGAAAAAATCGTCTCTCCTCTAGCGGTACGCATCACGCTTCCCCGCAAGTGGAAGATACACAATATCTTCCATGTCTCGCTCCTCGAACCATACCGAACGAGTGAACACCGAACCCCACCAGACCCGTCCAAAGTACTCCGGGAAGCGGACGACATCGAACAAAGCGAAGAATACGATGTCGAAGAAGTCATATCCTCGGTCGACCACGGCCGGGGGAATAACAAACGAATCCTGTACCTCGTCAAGTGGCTCGATTATCCAGAACGAAAAAACTGGACGGAAGAACCCTTTGACAACTTTTCGGTAGGCGGTCTGGAGAAACTACGGGAGTTTCACCAATGAAATCCGGACGCGCCGAGGGACTACCGGCTCACCGAGGGCTAGACCAGTTCCTCCGAGGACCTGGCGGTAGTGGGCTGAAGGGGAGGAGGACTTCAGTACCCAAGCATCAAGATCAACAAAAAGACCCGCTTCTCGGGCAACCATGAGAAGCCGCCGACCGGGCGCCCGGCGAAGAAGGCATGCGACCGAAACCATTGAGAGTCAGGAAAACCGTTCAGAACAGACGTATCGACCTCTCGGCGACCGACCCGGATCGACGGAACCAGCGCAGATGGCACATAAGCGGTGAAGCGAGTCCCCGACAGCGCCGTCACTGCTCCAGCATACTAGTCTCCCCCCGGAAGGACGTGGGCGCGGTCACTGCCGAGTATACGGGTTACTAGCACGAAGGACACCATGCCTCTCCCGATTCCCTGGGCCAACTACAACCCCGGAACCTCACCGGGCCGGCCAAGCCTTGACGCAGCGCGGCGGCGAGTACGACTCAATAAGACACGACAGTATGAGTACGCCTTGGCCTACTCAGAGGGCCCAGTCGTACCGACGGATTACAGACACGTTCTGAGGGAAGAACTCTGATCCGGTGGCTGGGAGGGCTGCAGGGGAGGAGGACTGCAGTCCGCAACGACGAAAAGAATTCTCGGCGTTGAAAGAATCATATGTTCACAGAAAGAGGAGGGCTACTCACAGAAATCAGCGCTCGGGACGAGGCTAAGGGGGAGGGGAGGTAGTGTTACATCTGAATATTTCATGAAGTACATAGGAGTATCTAGATTACTTAGCGACAAGAGTAGTAGGTAGGCTCGCGGGTGACGGATGATGAATCAAGAGTCTAGGAGGGAGTTTAGGAGCCGGAGTTAGCTTACGGCCGAGAGATCGAAACCTTGCGGGGGGAGATCGAACCTTGTGGGGATCGGACGAGGGAGCTCCGAGGTGGGGGTCTGAGTGCAAACGAAAGCGGTCTTAGCGGATATGGTCTGACTCCTTGCGGGGAGAGGCCCGACGTTGGTTGGCCTCCTTGCGGGGAGAAAAACCACGTACTCAGAGAAACTGGGTCCTCACGAGGACTGGCTTGGATCCTTGCGGGGGGAGCCACGTACGAGTCTAGACGTAAGAAACCCCGCCTAGCTGCATAATGAACTCATCTCCCTTATCTACACCCCGGCCAGGACCAATGATCCACCCACGGGGTCTATGCGCCTCGGGGGAATCCAAACCCGAGTCACTGCCTCTCACACAAAGAAGTCATCAGATCTCATGATGACTCTTCCTCTATAAAAAAGAGAGAGGATTTCTCCCACCGAGGGAAATCAGAACAAACACCACCCACAACACTACCAAACCTTACTGAAACCCACACACAAGATCTAAGATTATTCCGTTGTGAATTATCGAAAGTAGCCTGATTACCTCTGATTCTACCCACACTCTGGTTACGAGACAACTCCAGTGTCACACTTAGAGGCCGAATCCAAACGTACTCAGTTCAATAAGCTACAGAAACTAAGAGAGAAGGCTGCTAAGTTGGAAGTCCGGGTGCAAGAGCTGGTTGCAAAGAAGAAGAAATATCGTGCAGTGTAAGACGAAGGAAGAAAGCTTCCAACTTTATGGAAGTCAGTAGTCCGACTAGAAGAGGAGGAGAATGAAGAAGTGGACTGCTTGAAAAAGATGAAGGAGGATATAGAGAAACTGGAGAGTGAGCTCATTCAAGAAGAGGGAAGTGGTAGTGAGATGGAGGAGGGTGAGGACCAGGAAGAGGATGAGGACTGGGAGGTGTTTGAACTCACATTTAGGTAAATATTTTTTTTTAGCTGCTAGTTATCCTTTAAACCATGTGAGCACTCATGATTGTATACTCTTGAGGATGGATTTATGTCCTTACACGAGTCAACCAGATGAAAATTGGCTGTGTAGAAAGAAAACAGCGAAACTTCACCCTCCATCACTCACGCCAAGCGGCGCTAGTTGCCCTAGCGTGTAATTAGCGCCTTGGCGTCCGAGTACCTGGCGCGTCCGAATAACGTACGTGTACTCTACCTATAAATCAGTGCCACATCCCAATCAACCCTATCTCCCTCGGACGAGGAGAGATGCTGCTGCATAATACCGAGATATTGCGCTTCCCCAGTCAGCCCGAGGGCATACGGCCAAAGAGTCGGTGCTACATTTAAAGAGCGACAGTTTCCTATGTAGAGAGGCATCAGCAACGATCAGTCGGAAGTTGAGCCTTAACAATATTACATTGTTTCTGGGATCAACTCTCTAGTGATATTTCAAACATGAATCTCTTAGTGAATTTTCCCAACCACTCCCATGTGAATCCTTCGGAACTACACGGTTGCTCTGCTGCCATCATACAAGTGTTGCCCGCTCAAGGGTGATAGACTGTTGGTGACCACCTGGGCGATTGTGCAGTTGGTGAAACACCCGAGTGTTACACGAATACTAGTCATATAAATGGAAGGGAACGGACACCTCCCACCAAAGAACCGAAATGGACGTGCTCACTCAAACACGGCCTAAAGGAAATGGAGAAGAGTAAAGAAAAACGGAGGCAAGCAACTCCGGGGGAGACTCAGACAAGACCTCCAGCAGCATCAGCAAAAAAATTTGACAGAATAAGGTGGCATGTGGAGATGAGGAGGGGTTCAGACATAAGGAGGCATCTTGATATGACTGAGTCCCGTAGGACTGGCTCAGGGGAGCAGTCTTCCGTTCTTTGTCCTGATGGCCTTCCTGTATATAGAGAGATCTTGTGTCCACATAATACTGTAATAATACTGTAATAATATCTTTTCCTTTTATCGATACATATATTCTAACAGGTTATGAGCCCAGATTGAACACTCTGCCAATACAATACCCATCGATAATCACACCCGCCATACCTGCCGCTTTGTACATCGCTTCTGCTTCTTATCTCTGGACACTCATTTTTTAAAACCTTAACGTTTTGGAGCTGTGTCATGTCCGATAGCATTGCCAACAAACAACGCATCACGTTTGCAGTCACCATCCTTTACAATGCTAGCAACCATTGCTCACTGAAGAATGACACACCCGATAGTATCCTCAGCATAGAGGAGCCTACCAGCCAAAGCCACTGCCCAGACTTAAGCCTTGCACGTTGAACAGTGCAACCATTCATCAGTCAGCATCACTTGGTTGTCATATAAACAAAGTATTAGTCTGCTAGCTGAAGGGCCTTCAGATACAGCAACCCAACAAGCAATTGCACAAGCAATTGCACAACCAATCCCACAAGTGATCAATGAGTGAGCCTACGAGATCAAGTGATCCTATGAGCCATCCTACAAGCCATCTGAAAAAGAAGCTGTCTACCAACAGAGAACCACTTGGAGATTTCCACTACTGTAGTGTGTTTGATGCATCAGGAGAAAAAAAATTGTGTTCTAAGTGTCCGGACACACTAGACACTCTGGACGCTTCAAACGCAACCTGCTTAACTCGGACACAGTTCACCATAGCACCATGCATCCGGACACAGCTCATGACAGTATCTGCCTACCGGACGAAGCGTGTCAGAGCATTTTCCTTCTGGACACAGCTGTGTCAGGGTATTTTCCTGCTGAATGCAGCCATGTCAGGGCATTTTCCTTCTGGACACAGCCATGTCAGGGCATTTTCATTCTGGACACAGCCGTGTCAGGGCAAATGGTGTCCGGACGACGCGTGCCATGGCATCACGGTCATGCTGGCTGTCAAGGCACGGAACATCACAGCAAATACTCTCGTCACATTTGCAAACATGCAGTGGGTTCCAGTCATAGTGACTCAGTCCAGTTCTATTCTTTATATCTAATGTACATCGATATATGCTACTACCAGACTTCACATGGAAACAAAGAAACGTTGGCAAAAACGACACAACGCATTGAGCACGATGCGATGAGTACGATGTGATGAGCACAACGCGATGAGCACAACGTGATCAGCACAACACGCTGAGCACAACACGATGAGCACAACGCGATGAGCACAACGTGATGAGCATGATGACTATCAGGAGGATGGCAATGAGGATGCCAATAGCGAAGATGATAGCAAGTAGGATATGGCGAGTATAATGGCGAGCTTTGGGACATGGTTAGCGTAGCTCTCAGAGTGACAGAGATACTGGGAAGTGGTACAATACACAGTGAGAAGTATGATGTCAATGAGGGTGCAAGCGGCGAGGACGATAGTCAGTAGGATGCGGTGAGTATGAGAGCAAGTAAGATACAGCGAGTCTGAGTATGAGTAAGATGCGGCAAGTATGATGGTGAGAAAGACGCGATGAGTATGATAGCAAGCTTTGTGACATGGTTAGCACAGCTCTCAGAGTGACAGTAACAGCGGTGGGAAGTGGTACAATATGAGGTGATGAGTATAATGTCGATGAGGAGGATGGCGGCAAGTAACATAGCGAGAAAGACGTGACGAGTAAGATGTCCATAAGAAAAATGTCGACGAGTAGGACGAGGTGAAATGGGAAGTAAAAAGGGGACTATGAGTGATGAGCGAGCCGAATTTGTGAAAGTGCAAGCATTAGTAATGGCTTGGCACTTTCCATTGCCATTGTACTCGTCACGTCTTTCACACCATCATACTCGCCATGTCTTACTTGCTCTCATACCCGCCACATCTTACTTGCTCTCATACTCGCCACATCCTACTCGCTATCATCCTCACCAGTGGCACCCTCATTGACATCGTACTTCTCACTGTGTATTGTACAACTTCCTGCTATCTCTGTCACTCTGAGAGCTGTGCTAACCATGTCACAAAGCTCGCCATCATCCTTGCTGTATCCTAATTGCTATCATCCTCGCCACCGACGTTCTCATCACCATCCTCCTCATAGTCGTTATGCTCATCACACCGTGCTCATCGCGTCGTACTCATCGTGTTGTGCTCCTCGTATCATACTCATCGTATCGTACTCAATATGTTGTATCGTTTTTGCCAACGTTCCTTTGTTTCCATGCAAAGTGTGGTAGTAGCATATATAGATGTACATTAGATATAAAGAATAGAACTGGGCGGAGTCACTATGCCTGGAACCCGCTGTATGTTTACGAATACAACGAGAGTATCTGCTGCGATGTTCCATATCTTGACAGCCAGCATGACTGCAATACCATGACATGCGTTGTCTGGCTGCCATTTGCCCTGACACGGCTGTATCCAGAAGGAAAATGCCCTGACACAGCTGCGTCCAGAAGGAAAATACCCTGACACAGCTTTGTATAGAAGGAAAATACCCTGATACGCTCTGTCTGGTAGGTAGATGCCATGACGAGCTGCGTCCAGACACATGGAGCCTTGGCATATAGCGTCCGAATGCACGGTGCCATGGTGTGCTACGTCCGAATTCACATTACCTGTACGTTTTATGTTGGGAGTGGTATGTACCCTGCCAGGGTGCATCCAGAGCATCCCGAGTACCTGGTGCATCCGGACACAGATTTTTTTTCCTGATGTGGCTTCTGTGGATTCAGCTACTTCAAAGGATTTGGTGACTTCAGCATAATCACTAATCCAGTGATTTTCAGTGTTACTCCTGAATCAGCCTTGTTATTGAGTGGGTTCTCCAGCAAGATACTCATTGAACAAAGACCATATGTGGAATCCATTCCAAAAGCTAAGTATTCATTCCAGACATGAAGATATCTACAGAAATATCCAGTTTCAGAACAGCCTTACTGCCCAGACATAAACTACATCCATGCTGGATCTTGGTAGAAGTGCAACTAGATTAAGTAGATCGGTCAAGCAAGTAGTTGTCCTTTGAAGCTCTTAACACTGCCCTGGCTAATGTATCAAGAGTAGCAACTGGCAAGAAATATGGTAAGACCGAAATCTACTACGAGTCTGATGTCGCTGGTGTGGCTACCATTGGTGTGGTGCAAATATCCACAAAAAGCTGATATTGATGAAAGGACAGCATCAATGGCAAAGCCAAGAACCAATATAAGACCCCTATTGATGACAAGTCAGATATCATTGATTCTTCAATACTGATAAATGGACATGTACTCGCATCCTTCAGCACAACTGCAAAAGGCCTGAAGGGTAGATGTTTACTAATCACCCCAAACGGACATAGACTGGTCTCGGACGGACTTGTTACCTTGGTCAGAGTTGATACCTTAGTCATCTGGACTCAATACCATGATGGTCAGACTTGATGCCATGGTGGATGGATACGATGCCACAATGGTTGGACTTGATGCTATGATGATCAGATCTGATGTCATGGCGGTTAGACTCCAACTTGGACTCTGCATCCCAGTCAAGTCAAGCAGATATCCAAATCTGGTACTGACACCTTGGCCAGCTCAACCTTAGTAATATCCGAAAGCTATTGCCTAAGGGATCTTGTGCTGACATGGAAACTGCACCCACCACATACGATATCTGCATCAAAGCGATGGCAAAGGAGAATATGACAATGAAGCATTTCAATTGATCCTTCCAGAATTTGGCCTCACCTTCGAACCATTACCACCATATACACAGCACAAGAATAGGGTCTCTGAAAGTATGATTCAGATCCACAATGTAAAAGCCCATACAATACTACTGGACTGCTCCCTCCCACCAAGCATCAAATGTCACTTCACAGAATCTGACATCTCGGTGGTCAGACTCAAACTCGAACTCAATTCCTCGAATGGACTCGAACTCAATTCCTCAGGTGAACTCGGACTTGATGCCTTGGCAGTCAAACTCAGACTCAGCACCTTGAGTGAACTCGAACTCAATTCCTCAGACAGACTTGAACTTGATGTCTCGGCGGTCGCACTTCGACTTGGCACCTTGAGCAGACTCAACTGCAATTCCTCAAGCAGACTTGGACTCGAATTCTCAGCAGTCAGACTTGGACTCGGTCCCTTGAATAGACTCAAGCTCAATTCCTCGGGTGGACTCAAACTTGAGGCCTCAGCAGTCGGACTTGGACTCAGCACCTCAAGCAAACACAAGCTCAATTCCTCAAATGGACTCGAACTCAATTCCTCAGGTGGGCTCGGACTCGATACCTCAGTGGTGAGACTTGGACTTGGCGCCTGGAGTGAACTCGAACTCAATTCCTCGTATGGACTCAGACTCGATATCTTGGCGGTCGGACTTGAACTCTGTGCCTTGAGCAGATTCAATTCCTCGTGTGGACTTGGACTCGATGCCTTGAGTGGAAGTCTTGCCAATTTGGAAGAAAACACCGACCAGTATAATCTTCAGAAGAGACATAGAATGGTTAAACACCAGATCTGGGTAGAAGAGGAACCAATGGATTCTGCAGATCCAGTATCCTACTAGGAAGCTATTGTGCACCCAAGGTTTGGTCAGAAATGGTCTGATTCGGTTGATGAGGAACTCAGACCTTTGGCTGATAACTCAACCTGGGACTATATCAGGCTGGAAGATGTTCCAGCTGGCATCATGTCCATTAACTCCAAGCGGGTCTTCAAGACCAAGGAGTTGCCAGGAGATGGCATTTGGTAAAAGGGCTAGGCTTGTTATCTGAGGTTTTGAACAGCAGGTAGGGGTTGACTTCGATGAAACTTTCATGCTAGTAGCAAAGTTGCAAAGCCTATGCATAATGCTAGCCCTTGATGCTGTCCATGACTGGAAAATTGAACAAATGGATGTTGTCACCACCTTCCTGAACCCCAAAGTTGATAGTGATGTCTATTTGGCTCTGCTGCAGGGTATTGAGGTGGACAAACCACAAGTCTGCAAGCTGAGAAAGTCGCTTGATGGACTTAAGCAGGCCCCTTATCTCTGGTATAAGCATATTGACCACTTTCTCAGATCTTCCGGTCTCCAACAACTTTACGAGTATGATCTGAACCTCGATCTCTCTGCAAGTACCACCTTCACCAATCGAACTGATTTTCCACTGGCTATCTGGAATTCCAAGCAATCTGCTCAGAACAACACACCAATAATTCTACTGCTGTACGTTGATGATATGCTGCTCTTCTCTCCATTGGCCAACTGAGTCACCAAAATCAAGAACCTTCTCCATGCCAAGTACAAGATGACCGACCTTGGCCCCATTTGCCACTTCCTTGGTATAGAGATCAAGTATGACTGATCACGATGGATACTGCATATCCTGCTACAGTGCACTGTTGGAAAGCTGCTTGCGACTTTCAGAGTCAAACTTGGCAAATGCAAATGGCACAGCAAGGATACTCGACTTGAATGGTAAACAATAATACCAGTCAACAATTGGTAGTCTGATGTGACTAATGCTATGCACTTGACTGGACCTTGCATTCACTGTCTCTATGCTAGCCATCAGCAAAACATTGGAAAGTTGAAGTATTTTGCATTTTTTACCGATGAGACATAAATTTAAACTAACTTTCTCAGGGTTTCAGCTAAAAATAAACAACTATTTTTTTTTGAAATCCTTACAGAAGTTAGCTATGCTTACAGGAGCTACAGGAGCTATTGGTGTATCCTAAGAATTCTCAAATTTATTGCTGATGAAATTCTCCTCCACCCCAACTACTGAGCACTGGTCAGCAGCCACCTATACATTATGATATCTGTGACACACAGCCAACCTCACTATCCAGTACAATACATCATACTACAAAGCCACCATGTCTGTCAGCTATACGAACTCAGACTTGGCTAGAGATCCTGATGACCAAAAATCAACATCTGGCAATGTACTCATGCTTGCCAGAGGCATTATTACCTGGTGTGCTCGTAAGCAGCCATTTGTTGCTTTCTGAACATCAGCAAAAAAATTCAAAATTCTTAGAGTACTCCCGTACCTCCTATAGCTTCTGTAAGCATTGCTAACTCCTCTAAGAGGAGAAGTTATATTTTGCTCCTGTAAGGATTTGAAAAAAAAATGGTTGTTTATTTTTAGCTGAAACCCCGAGAAATGTTAGTTCAAATTTATGTCTCACTGGAAAAAAAGCAATATATTTCAACTTTCCATTTTTTTGCTGATGGAGCTGGTACTTGGGGACTCAGTCATATTCAGACACCTTCTCATATCTGGACACCTCAACTCCGGACATCACCTTATTCTGACACTTCCCCTCATATGGAAGACAAAAAGGAATACAGGAGAGAATGAGAGAAACAACATCAGCAAAAATTTGAGAATTCCTAGGGAGCTCCCATAGCTCCCATAGCTCCTGTAAGTATTGCTAACTCCCATAAGAAGAGTAGTTATATTTTGCTCCTGGAAGGATTTTTTAAAAAAAAAAGTCCTTTATTTTTAGCTGAAACCTCGAGAAATATTAGTTCAAATTTATGTCTCACCTGTAAAAAAAGCAATATACTTCAACTTTCGATTATTTTGCTGATAAAAGTCCTTGGATGTCTCATTAAAACTCGTAATGGTGAAAAATCCCTTCAAGGGAGAAACCACAGATATAGAAGAAAGAGTGTATCCTCCAAAGAAAGAGTAGGAAGATGAGAGGGAAAGAAAAAAGGGAAAAACTATTTCCACCACTTAACACATAGTCTGTCAACTACTTCTCCTGAGTTCTGGCTTACAAGCCCAAGCCCATGAGTGTGTTTCCAGTAAGTGTCTTGAGGGAGGTTCTTCATCATGATGTTGACGAGTATGTCGGATGTTGGAAGGTATGTGGTTTTGATGGCATTCCGTTCGCAGGCATCACGGACAAAGTGGAAGTGGACACTGATGTACTTGGTATGCTGATGGAACTTCGGGTTTTTTGCAAGTTGGATTACACCTTGGTTACTGATGAAGATTTGCTGGGGCTCGGTAGCCTTAGAGTCGTTGTCTGAGTATAAGGAGTGGAAGTATTGCTCGGTATGATTGTATAGGATCTTGCCATATAATATGCGAGCATATAAGGAACAGACATAGATGGTTTCTTTTACGGCGTTAGAAGTACCTATGTATACAGCTTTGAGCATAGTAGGATGGGGTACAAGGAGCATAGTGGTTTACCAAGATGGATCTAAAGAACAGGTTCAATATACTCCATATCCAAGAAGTTGATACATGGAAAACAGCCTTTCGACCTGCTGTGACTTATACGAATTGCAGGTTATACACTTCGGATTAATGAAGGCACCATCCACATTTCATGACAGGATAGACCATGTGTTCTCCGATTTGCTAGACCTTGGCCTACTTGTATATATGGATGATATCCTAGTATATGCTAAGACTAGGGAAGAACATGATGTAATACTCCAAGAAATCCTAAAACACCTGCAAAGCAACGAACTGGCCATAGTACTGGAAAAATATGAATAGTGAGTTCGAGAAGTGGAATTCTTAGACTACATCATGGGACAAAATGGGGTTCGAATGTCACTAATGAAAGTCGAAGTGGTGCTACAATGGAAAAGACCAGCTTTGCAGACAGAGGTCCAGTCATTCTTGGGTTTCGCCAACTTTTACCATTAGTTTATTTGGGATTGCTCACGGGTAGCATGACTGTTAAACGAGCTCACAAAAAAAGCAGACAAAAGGAACTGGTATTGGACGCCAGAGGACGAGGTAGCATTCAAAGAATTAAAACAATGATTCACCATGGTACCAATTCTGGTGCACTTTGAACCACTAAGACCAGTAATAATCAAAACCGAACGCGTCAGATTTTGCATTGGGTGCGGCTCGGTTGCAAAGAAATGAGGAAAACCTATTCCACCCAGTGGCCTTCCACTCATGAAAGCTTCAACCCACAGAAATCAACTACGAAATCCACAACAAGGAACTTTTGGCCATTGTGGATACCTTCAAACACTGGTGACGCTACTGCAAAGGAACGGTCCATCAGGTACAAGTGTTATCAAATTACCAAAATCTGGAATACTCCACCACCACAAAGGTCCTAAACAGATGCCAAGTATGGTGGGCACAAGAGTTGGCAGATATCAACTTTCAGATCTATTACAGACCTGGTATACTGAATAGGAAACCAGATGCACTGTCAAGGTGTTTGGAGGACTGCCCAGAAAAGGGGGGGTGGAAAAATCAACTGATTACGATGATACTATATGAAAAACAGTTCGAGGATCGAAAAACAAGCTCACTCATTTACTCATCAGCTCAGCTAGCCTCATTCCCAGCAAGGAAATGGGTGGAATACTTTGCAATCAGGTTAAAAACGAAGCCCAGAAAGACGAGGAGTACCAAAGACCATGGAAGTAAGCCACTCTCCCTTGTAAGGAGTAGTAGAAGGACCGTATCAGGGAAAAAATTCTGAGTCCAGATGCTTCATACACATCTGAAATATCTAGACGCTTGGAATGCGACCTGGCGAGGTAGTCATTCTCCAGAAGATGCATGTCAGCACCCATACTGCTCCAGATGAAAACAGCCTGTGCAAACGTGTACTAGACAGAGATAGGTAGCTCATTGGCCTTCTGGAGGAATAATGCTAGTGCAAATGTTGTCTGGATGATGCATGCCACAGCATTTACCTTCCGGGTGAGGAGTGTCAGGGTATTTGCCATCTGGACACAGTGCATGTCTTATAGATGCAGAGTGTCAAGCCAAATGTCATCCAGACAGTATGTGCCATGGCATCTGCCTTCTAGACAAGGAGTGTCATCTCAATTGCATACAGAATGCCATGCATGTCTTCTGGATGCAGAGTGTTAAGGCAAGTGTCCTCTGGACAATGCTTGCCATGGCATCTGCCTTGTAGATGATACGTGCCACGGCATGTGACTTCTGGACTAGGAGTGTTAGGGTATTTTTCCTTGTGGACATAGCGTGTTTCTTACAGATGCAGATTGTTTAGGCAAATGTCTTCCGGACAGTATATGCCACGGTATCTGCCTTCCGGATGAGGAGAGTCAGTGCATTAACCTTCTATACACAGTGTGTGTCTTCAGGATGCAGGGTGTCAAGTCAGAGGGTATCCAGACAATGCAAGCCACAGCACCACCTATCCAGACGCAGCTGTTTAGGCATAACGCGTCCAGACGCAGCTGTCAACGCACAACATGTCTAGACACAGCTGTTAATTCACCAAGCGTCCAGATGCAGCTGCAGTAGCATATGTCTTCTGGACGAGGAGTGTCATGGCAATTGCACTCAGGATGCAGTGCATGTCTTCTGGATATAGAGTATCAAGACAAATATCTGGATGATACCTACAATGGCACATGAGACATAGGTAACAGACCAGTCATGGTGGTAGCATCCAGACGTGACTGTCAGGGTATGGTACATTGCAGCGAAGACTATCAAACAATTGTGACTCAATCCAGTTCTATTGATTACCTTTAATGTATATCTATTTACCACACTTAGCTTATCCAGTGCAAGCACCCAGCTGCATCACATCCAATGATGATGCCAGCCACTAGGACAATAGTGAATAAGACACTTTGACAAGATCAACGAATTTCAGGAGATTGTGAGTGCAACCGTCAGAGGGACAGATGCAATAGCAAGTTGTACGATACGACGCAACTAGTATGATGTCGATCAGAATGCTGGCAGTGTGAATCGCATTAGTAGCATACGATGAGTATGATGACGATGAGGATTGCGGTAAGGATGATGAGGGCAGCAAGGGTAATCGTCAATAAGATCCTATGAGAAGATCGACGAATTTCATCAGATTGTTAGCACAACTTTCAGAAGGACAGATGCAGTAGGAGTTGTACAATACGATGTAATGAGTATGATGTCGATCAGGATCCTGGCAGCGTGAATTCCATCGGTAGCACACAATGAGTATGATATCGATAGGAATGTAGTGAGGATGATACTGGTGGCAAGGACAATTGTGAATAAGATGTGGCGAGAAGATCAATGTGCTTTGTCAGAGTGTTACTGCAGCTCGCCCAGTTTTACAGTGAGAAGACGTACAATACGATATGACGTAACAAGTACGATGTCGATGAGGATACTGGCAGCATGGATGGCAGCGGTAGGTCGCGATGAGTACAATGTCGATGAGGATAGAGGTGAGGATTATACTGGCGGCAAGGACAATCACAAATGAGACATGGCAACACGATCAATGTGCTTCGTCAGATTATTAGTGCAGCTCTCTCTGTGATCCAGTGAGAAGATATACAATACAACGTGATGCAACAAGTACAATATCGATGAGAATGCTGGCACGTTGATTGCATCGGTAGGATGCAATGAGTACAATATCGATGAGGATGAAGGTGCAGATGAAGCTGACAGAAAGGACAATTGTGAATAAGAGGCAGAGCAAAGATCGATGTGCTTTGTGAGATTGTTAGTGCAGCTCTCCAAGTGATAAACAGTGGGAAGATGTACAACACGATATGATATGAGAAGTATGTTGACGATGAGGATGCTGGTGGTGTGGATGGTATCATTAGGACGTGATAAGTACAATGTCGATGAGGATAGCAGTAAGGATGATGCCGGCGGCAGAAACAATTGTGAATAAGACGTGGCATGAAGATCGACATGCTTCATGAGATTGTTAGTGCAGCTCTCCAAGAGACAAACAGTGGGAAGTTGTACAATACAACATGATGCAACAAGTACATTGACGATCATAATGCCGGCGGTGTGGATGGTATTATTAGGATACGATGAGTATGATGTCGATGAGGATGGTGGTGAAGAGGTTACCCATAGCATGGATGGTAGCAAGTAAGATATATCGAGTATGATGGATGTACGATGAAAGATGAAGAAAAACATCAGCAAAAACTCGAAAAATGCTCCCGGTGCTCCCGGTGCTTCTGTAAGCTTTATTAAGCTTTATTAAGCTTCTGTAAGAGAGAAGTTATATTTTGCTCCCGTAAGGATTTGGAAAAAAATAATCTCTTTTATTTCAACTAAAACACCGAGAAAGGAAATTTAAAATTTGTGTCTCACTTCGAAAAAAAGCAATATACCTCAACTTTTCATTTTTTTGCTGATGAAAGCAATGGAATTGTAGCCTATGCTGTCATATTTTGCAAGCAGAGCTGTGGTTAGTGAGCCGAGCTGTGGTTAGTGAGCCAACCTGTGGCAAGCATGTGGAGCTGTGAGAAGCATGCCAAACCATATGGAAGCGCAGGCACTAGCAAATAACAGGCACCTTAGAAGTTGCATGTGAAATCACTCGCAATACGTGAGACTGGTGAATTCCACTCCCATAGTCATCAATACCCTGGCCCCCTCAGTTTATTTTCACCCAATTGTTCCCTGTCATATCGATTTAGTCTGGTTGAAACCTTGTACATACTAGCTCCTACTTTGCAGTATTGTGATACTACTAATACCAGTTGTGGAGGTTTTATACAATGTAACACTCCAATAGGTATATCATTCAACTCTTCTACATCACTACCTTATAAAACAGGAGTCAGTACTCACTACATTTATGGTCAGACTGAATTGAAATGACAGGGAACAATTGGATGACTGTAAACAGTGGGTTCCAGGGTATTGATGATTATGGAAGTGGAATTGACCAGTTTTGTTCATTATGAGTGATTTCGCATACAACTTCTAAGTGCCTTTTGTTTGCTAGCACCTGCACTTCTGTATGATTTGTCATAGTTACTACAGCTAGGCAAACTTACCACAGCTTGGCTTCCTAACTGCAGCTCCATATGCAAAATACGATGGTATAGGCCGTAATTCCACCCCTTTTTTCTTCACCTTTCATCATATACCCATCGCACTCGACGTATCTTACTTGCTACCATCCACACTATAGGGAACCTCTTCACTGCCATCCTCATCAACATCATACTTATCAAGTTTTAATGATACCATTCACTCTGCCAGCATCTTCATCATCAACGCACTTGTCGTATCGCATTGTATTGTACAACTTCTCTCTGTTTGTCACTTGGAGAGCCTCACCAATAATCTCACAAAGCAGGTCGATCTTCTTGCCATATCTTATTCGCGATTGGTCTTTCTGCCATCATCATCCTCACCTCCATCCTCATCGACATTGTACTCATCGTGTCCAACTGATGCCATTAACACTACTGACATTATCATCAACATCATACTTGTTGCATCACGTTATATTGTACATCTTCTCACTGTGTCACTGGGAGAGTAGCACTAATAATCAGACGAAAGACATCAATCTTTTCACTGTGACTTATTCGTGATTGTCCTAGAAGCTGGCATCAACCTCACCACAATCCTCATCGACATCATCGGCAAAATTTTTGAGAATTCTCCCAGTACTCCCATAGCTCCTGTAAGAGCAAAGTTATATTTTGCTCCTGTAAGGATTTGGAAAAAAATAATTGCTTTTATTTAATCTGAAACCTTGAGAAAGGTAATTTAAAATTTGTGTCTGAGATGTAAAAAAAAGCAATATACTTCAACTTTTCATTTTTTTGCTGATGATCGTATGTATCGCGTGCTACCAATACGATTCACACCACTGGCATCCTCATCATCAATGTACTTGTCGCGTCACATTGTGTTGTACAACTTCTCACAGATTGTCACTTGCTGAGCTGTACTATCAATCCTATGAAGCACGTCAATCTTCTTGCTGGATCTTATTTGCAATTGTCCTTACCACCAGCATCATCGTCACCTCCATCCTCATCGACACCGTACTTATCACATCCTAGCCGCAAGGGTAATCTCGAATAAGATGCAGCAAAAAGATTCATGTGTTTTATCAGATTATTAGTGTGGCTCTCTCAGTGACACAGTAAAAAGATGTACAATACGACACAATGCAATAAGTACAATAGTGATGAGGATAGTGGCACATCAGGAAAAAATTAAAAATTTACCCCTGCACGTCGGTAACCCCTGTCTGCGTCCGATGCTCCGGTACCTTCCCTAGCTCCGGCAAGCTTCCATAACTCCGGTAAGCTTCCCAAGCTCCGGTAAGACTAGTCATACTCCCGTAAGGTTTTCTAAGTATCGGCAACTGGTACAGTTGGTATGGCGACTCCCATGAATCGTCAGTGCAATTGTCACAATCCGATGGTTTTGTTTTCCAGACACATACATTCACAACTTACGGGAGCTACAGAAGAAGCGAGTGTGCACTGCGAGGGGTTTCGTATCTACAATTACTACTGTTACAATGCTACCACACACAGTTGGCTATCTTCTTCGATTACACAAAATAACTATTATTTTATTTAAAATATATATATACATTATGATACAAAGTCCAACATCCCAAATCTAGTCGCGACGTACAGGGCACATACGGCGGTGCATAACGGCAGACGAGCAACGCGTACAAGATGTAGACAAGGGAGGAGAATAAGGGCAGACAAGCAACTCGTACAAGATGTAGGCCAGCGAGGAGAATAAGAGCAGACGAGCAATGCATACGAGCAGTAGGGAAGGGAGAATGAGAGCAGACACGGAACGCGTACGAGCAGTAGGCCAGCGTAGAGAATGAGGGGCGATGAGCAACAGGTACGAGATGTTGGCCAACAAGGAGAATGAGGGCAGACGAGCAACGTGTACGAGCAGTAGATAAGGGAGAATGAGAGCAGACGCGGAATGCGTAGGAGAGGTAGGCCAGCAAGGAGAATGAGGGATGACGAGCAATGCGTACTAGAGTGGGCCAGCGTGGCGAATGAGGACAAACGAGCAACACGTACAAGATGTAGGCTACCGATGCCTAACACGGCATTTCTGCCACACGTCCGAATGTAAGTCAGCAAAAACGAGGTCAAATGAGAAACGCGTAGGAGCAGTATGCCAGCGTGGAGAATGAGGGCAGACGAGCAACACGTAGGAGATGTAGGCCAGTGATGCCTAGCACGGCGTTCCTGCCACACGTCCGAATGTAAGTCAGTAAAAACGAGGTCAAAAGAGCAACACGTAGGAGCATTAGGCCAGCGTGGAGAATAAGGGCAGACGAGCAACGCGTATGAGTAGGCCAGCGCGGCGAATGAGGACAAACGAGCAACACATACAAGATGTAGGCTACCGATGCCTAACACGGCGTTTCGTCAGCAAAAACGAGGTCAAACGAGATATGCGTAGGAGCAGTACAGCAGCGTGGAGAATGAGGGCAGACGAGCAACGCGTAAGAGTAGGCCAGCACGGCGAATGAGGACAAACGAGCAACACGTACGAGATGTAGGCCACCGATGCCTAACACAGTGTTTCTGCGAAACGTCCGAATGTAAGTCAGCAAAAATAAGGTCAAACAAGCAACACGCACGAGATGTAGGCCACCGATGCCTAACACGGTGTTTCTGCCAAACGTCCGAATGTAAGTCTGCAAAAATGAGATCAAACGAGCAACGCGTAGGAGCAGTAGGCCTGCGTGGAGAATGAGTGCCGACGAGCGATGCGTAGGAACAGTAAGCAGGCGTGGAGAATGAGGGCCGACGAGCAACCGGTACGAGATGTTGGCCAACAAGAAGAATGAGGGCAGACGAGCAACGCGTACGAGTAGGCCAGCGCGGCGAATGTGGATATACGAGCAACATGTACGAGATGTAGGCCACCAATGCCTAATACGGTGTTTCTGCCACACGTCTGAATGTAAGTCAGCAAAAACGAGGTCAAACGAGAAACGCGTAGGAGCCGTACACCAGCGTGGAGAATGACGGGAGACGAGCAACACGTAAGAGCAGGTCAGCACGGCGAATGAGGACAAACGAGCAACACGTACGAGATGTAGGCCACCGATGCCTAACACGGCGTTTCTGCCACACGTCCGAACATAAGTTAGCAAAATGGAGGTCAAATGAGCAACGCGTCAGAGAAGTAGGACAGCGTGGAGAATGAGGGCCGACGAGCAACCGGTACGAGATGTTGGCCAACAAGGAGAATGAGGGCAGACGAGCAAAGCGTACAAGTAGGCCAGCGCAGCGAATGTGGACAAACGAGCAACACGTACGAGATTTAGGCCACTGATGCCTAACACGGCGTTTCTGCCACATGTCCGAATGTAAGTCAGCAAAAACGAGGTCAAACGAGAAACGCGCAGGAGCAGTACGCCAGTGTGGAGAATGAGGGCAGAAGAGCAACACGTAAGAGTAGGCCAGCGCGGCGAATGAGGACAAACGAGCAACACGAACGAGATGTAGGCCACTGATGCCTAACAAGGCATTTCTGCCACACGTCCGAATGTAAGTTAGCAAAATGGAGATCAAACGAGCAACGCGTCGGAGAAGTAGGACAGTGTGGGGAATAAGGGCCGATGAGCAACCGGTACGAGATGTTGGCCAACAAGGAGAATGAGGGCAGACGAGCAACACGTACGAGTGGGCCAGCGCGGCGATGGAGCACAAACGAGCAACTCGTACTAGATGTAGGCTACCGATGCCTAACACGGTGTTTCTGCCAAATGTCCGAATGTAAGTCAGCAAAAATGAGGTCAAACGAGCGACGCGTGGGAGCAGTAGGCCTGCGTGGAGAATCAGTGCCGACGAGCGACGTGTAGGAACACTAAGCCAGCGTGGAGAATGAGGGCCGACGAGCAACTGGTACGAGATGTTGGCCAACAAGGAGAATGATGGCAGACGAGCAACGTGTACGAGATGGGGGCCTGCAAGGAGAATGAAGGCAGGCCAGTATTGCGTAACAGTGCGTTTCTGTAACGTGTACGACAATAGGTGAGCTGTGGGTAGGCTGGTGGTGTGTAATACTGCAACTCGTAATGACTTGGATAGCATGTGTTGGTAGTGCTGGCAAGCACTTAGGAGAAAAACGAACTGACAGGGCACTCAGCTTCGTAGGTTGCGGTTATCACGTGACCGGTTTTTTTTGTGGCGATTAAACTTGACATCAACGAGCAGGATACAGTTAGTTCATTGAGCTTGAAGATGTCTAAGCCTATATCTAAGCAATAGCACCGAAAGTTGAGTAGAAGTAAGTTCGCAAGCCGGGTCGACAGTAAATAATTGAATTGCTGCTGCTACAGTCTTTGAATTAAGTGATTGGTAACCCGACGCCGCAAAATTGTCTGCTGTCTGGTGAAAATTTAGACAGCGTTGGTTTGCATGGTAGAGGTAGGTTTTAGCTATAAAAACGAGAGGCTACCGAGCACCTAGGCACCTACATAGGTGTACAGCTGAAGGTGCGCTTCGAAACGCCTTTGCATATGATGAGTGATATCTGGTGCCGGTGGACGTTTGTGTTTGGTACAGGGTTTACACACTCGCCGACATGCTTGGCAGGGTGTAGGCAAAAGTAGATAAAATGAGGAAAAAAAGTTACCAGAGGGACAGGATTCGAACCTGCACTTTCCTCACTACACCAAGGTTAGACTAACCAGTCATTACATGCTTTGTCATGAGCTGTGCTACCAACTACACCACACAGACTGGTGATATTTGACATCTGATGTAGTATATTATAAAGAGTCAGCTACCCGCATGCAATTCAATTATTTACTGTCGACCCGGCTTGTGAACTTACTTATACTCAACTTTCGGTGCTATTGCTTAGATATAGGCTTAGACATCTTGAAGCTCAATGAACTGACTGTATCCTGCTCATTGATGTCAAGTTTAATCGCCGTAAAAAAACCGGTCACGTGATAACCGCAACCAACGAAGCTGAGTGCCCCGTCAGTTTGTTTTTCTCCAAAGTGCTTGCCAGCACTACCAACACACGCTATCCAAGTCATTACGGGTTGCAGTATTACACGCCACCAGCCTACCCACAGCTCATCTATCGTCGTACACGTTACAGAAACGCACCGTTATGCATTACTGGCCTGCCTACATTCTCCTTGCTGGCCTTCATCTCGTACATGTTGCTCGTCTGCCCTCATTCTCCTTGTTGGCCAACATCTCATACCGGTTGCTCGTCCGGCCTCATTCCCCTCGCTGACTTACCACTCATACCGGTTGCTCATCTGCGGTCATTCCTTTCGCTGGCCTTCATCTCGTACGCATTGCTCGTTTGTCCACATTCGCTGCGCTGGCCTACTTGTACGCATTGCTCGTCTGCCCTCATTCTCCTTGTTGCCCAACATCTCGTACCGGTTGCTCGTCGGCCATCATTCTCCACGCTGGCTTACTGTTCCTACGCATTGCTCGTCGGCACTCATTCTCCACGCAGGCCTACTGCTCCTACACATCGCTCGTTTGACCTCATTTTTGCTGACTTACATTCGGACGTTTGGCAGAAACACCATGTTAGGCATCAGTGGCCTACATCTCGTGCGTGTTGCTCGTTTGTCCTCATTCGCCGTGCTTGCCTACTCGTACGCGTTGCTCGTCTGCCCACATTCTCCTTGTTGGCCAACATCTCGTACCGGTTGCTCGTCGGCCCTCATTGTCCACGCTGGCTTACTGTTCCTACGAGTCGCTCGTCGGCACTGATTCTCCATGCAGGCCTACTGCTCCTACGCATCACTCGTTTGACCTCATTTTTGCTGACTTACATTCGGACGTTTGGCAGAAACACCGTGTTAGGCATCACTGGCCTACATCTAGTACGAGTTGCTCGTTTGTCCTCATTTGCCGAGCTGGCCCACTCGTACACGTTGCTCGTCTGCCCTCATTCTCCTTGTTGGCCAACATCTCGTACTGGTTGCTCGTCGGCCCTCATTCTCCACGCTGTCCTACTTCTCCGACGCGTTGCTCGTTTGACCTCCATTTTGCTAACTTACGTTTGGATGTGTGGCAGAAACGCCGTGTTAGGTATTGGTGGCCTACATCTTGTACGTGTTGCTCGTTTGTCCTCATTCGCCACGCTGGCCTACTCTTACGCGTTGCTCGTCTGCCCTGATTCTCCACGCTGGCGTACCGCTCCTATCCGTTTCTCGTTTGAGCTCGTTTTTGCTGACTTACATTCGGACGTGTGGCAGAAACGCCGTGTTAGGCATTGGTGGCCTACATCTCGTACGGGTTGCTCGTTTGTCCACATTCGCTGCGCTGGCCTACTCGTACGTGTTGCTCGTCTGCCCTCATTCTCCTTGTTGGCCAACATCTCGTACTGGTTGCTCGTCGGCCCTCAGTCTCCACACTGGCTTACTGTTCCTACGCGTCGCTCGTCGGCACTCATTCTCCACGCATGCCAACTGCTCCTACGCGTCGTTCGTTTGACCTCATTTTTGCTGACTTACATTCGGACGTTTGGCAGAAACACCGTGTTAGGTATCGGTGGCCTACATCTCATGCGTGTTGCTCGTTTGACCTCATTTTTGATGACTTACATTCGGAGGTTTGGCAGAAACACTGTGTTAGACATTGGTGGCCTACATCTCGTACGTGTTGCTCGTTTGTCCTTATTCGCCGCACTGGCCTACTCTTACGTGTTGCTCGTCTGCCCTCAATCTCCATGCTGGCCTACTGCTCCTTCGCGTTGCTCGTTTGACCTCGTTTTTGCTCACTTACATTCGGACGTGTGGCAGAAACACGGTGTTTGGCATCGGTGGCCTACATCTCATACGTGTTGCTCGTTTGTCCTCATTCGCCACGCTGGCCTACTCGTACGTGTTGCTCGTCTGCCCTCATACTCCACGCTAGCCTACTGCTCCTACGCGTTGCTCGTTTGACCTCGTTTTTGCTGACTTACGCTCGGACGTGTGGCAGAAACGCCGTGTTAGGCATCACTGGTCTACATCTTGTACGTGTTGCTCGTTTGTCCTCATTCACCGCTCTGGCATACTCGTACGTGTTGCTCGGCTGCCCTCATTCTCCACGCTGGCCTACTGCTCCTACGCGTTGCTTGTTTGACCTTCATTTTGCTAACTTACATTCGGACGTGTGGCGAAAACGCCGTGTTAGGCATCGGTGGCCTACATCTCGTACGTGTTGCTCGTTTGTCCTCATTCGCCGGGCTGGCCTACTCTTACGCGTTGCTTGTCTGCCCTCATTCTCCACGCTGGTGTACTGCTCCTACGTGTTTCTAGTTTGACCTCATTTTTGCTGACTTACATCCAGACGTGTGGCAGAAACGCCGTGTTAGGTATCGGTGGCCTACATCTTGTACGTGTTGCTCGTTTGTCCTCATTCGCGGTGCTTGCCTACTCGTACGTGTTGCTCATCTGCCCTCATTCTCCACGCTGGCCTACTGCTCCTACGCGTTGCTCGTTTGACCTCGTTTTTGCTGACTTACGTTCGGACGTGTGGCAGAAACGTCGTGTTAGGCATCACTGGCCTACATCTCGTACCTGTTGCTTGTTTGTCCTCATTTGCGGCGCTGGCCTACTCGTACGTGTTGCTCATCTGCCCTCATTCTCCACGTTGGCATACTGCTCCTATGTGTTTCTCGTTTGACCTCGTTTTTGCTGACTTACATTCGGACGTGTGGCAGAAACGCCGTGTTAGGCATCGGTGGCCTACATCTCGTACGTGTTGCTCGTTTGTCCACATTCGCCGCGCTGGCCTACTCGTACCCATTGCGCATCTGCCCTCATTCTCCTCGTTGGCCAACATCTCGTACCGGTTGCTCGTTGGCCCTCATTCTCCATTCTGGCTTTCTGTTCCTATGCGTCGCTCGTTGGCACTCATTCTCCACCCAGGCCTACTCTTCCTACACGTCGCTCATTTGACCTCATTTTTGCTGACTCATATTCGGACGTTTGGCAGAAACACCGTGTTAGGCATTGGTGGCCTACATCTCGTGCATGTTGCTCGTCTGCCCTCATTCTCCTTGTTGGCCAACATCTCGTACCGGTTGCTCATCGGCCCTCATTCTCCACGCTGGCCTACTGCTCCTACGCATTGCTCATTTGACTTCGTTTTTGCTGACTTACATTCGGACCTGTGGCAGAAACGCCGTGTTTGGCATCGGTGGCCTACATCTCGTACGTGTTGCTCGTTTGTCCTCATTCGCCGCGCTGGCCCACTCGTACGCATTGCTCGTCCTCCCTCATTCTCCTTGCTGGCCTACCTCTCCTACACGTTCCGCATCTGCTCTCATTCTCCCTTACCTAATGCTCGTAAGCGTTGCTCGTCTGCCCTCATTCTTCCCTTATTCTCCTCGTTGGCCTACATCTTGTACGCGTTGCTCATCTGCCCTTATGCGCCGCCGTATGTGCCCTGTACGTCGCAACTAGACTTGGGATGTTGGACTTTGTATCATAATGTATATATATATTTTAAATATAATAATAGTTATTATGTGTAATCGAAGAACATAGCCAACTGTGTGTAGTAGCATTGCAACAGTAGTAATTGTAGATACGAAACCCCTCGCAGTGCATACTCGCTTCTTCTGTAGCTCCCGTACGGTGGTTGTTGCGTCGGTAAGGTTGGCGGTTGCATCGGTAAGATTGGTGGTTGCGTCGGTAAGATTGGTGGTTCGTCCGTAGCGTCGCTAAGCTTCGCTAGCCTAGCGCAGGACAAAGTTATATTTTACTCCCGGTGCTCCGGTAAGCTTCACTAGCTCCTGTAGCTCCTGTAAGCTGGTGGATGCGTCAGTAAGATTGGTGGTTGCCTCCGTAGCGTCGCTAAGCTTCGCTAGCCTATCGATGGACTAAGTTATATTTCACTCTCGGTGCTCCAGTAAGCTTCCCTAGCTCCCGTAGCTCCCGTAAGAATTTAATTTTTTGCTGATGCAGTGTGAATAGAATCACCGGTATCATCCTTACTGCCATCCTCATCGACATTGTACTCACATCAGCAAAAACTCGAAAAATGCTTCCGGTGCTCCCGGTGCTTCTGTAAGCTTTATTAAGCTTTATTAAGCTTCTGTAAGAGAGAAGTTATATTTTGCTCCCGTAAGGATTTGGAAAAAAATAATCTCTTTTATTTCAACTAAAACACCGAG
>Ga0307508_10000344_pt1 | contig 56461 bp, 48 predicted proteins | sample 9_EM_MG_FD_203089 | JGI IMG/M metagenome (GOLD analysis project Ga0307508, IMG submission 203089) | Populus trichocarpa ectomycorrhiza microbial communities from riparian zone in the Pacific Northwest, United States - 9_EM | ecosystem: Host-associated > Plants > Roots > Unclassified | place... | reverse complement strand
GCACGGTCCGCTGGCGGTATATCTCGACTGACACGGGAGGGCGCCGGCTCGAGCTGGGCTGGAGCCGTTATATTGACCCAAAGACACAGGGCGCCGCCATTCTGGCAGCTGCGAACGCGCGATGCGGATAAGTCCGTCACGCCTCGCGGGTCGGCTTGCCATCCTGTTGCTGCTCACCGCGCCAGCGGCTGCCAACGCCTATATGGGTCCGGGTCTCGGCCTTGGGCTGATCAGCGTCGCGCTCGGCTTCATCGGCTCGATCACACTCGGTTTCTTCGCGATCCTCTGGTATCCGGTTAAGCGCTTTCTGCGCCGGCGCCGTCAGGCCGGGACGCGACCAACGTCGGCGGCAACCGAGTCCGAGAAAACTGGCGAATAATCGTGTCGATCCTCTCCCTCTTCCTGGCGACAGTCATCGCGATCGAGCTGGCATGGGCGCTGCGTCTCGTCGCCGTCATGCGGGACCTTGGCCATTTCGGGGCACGCGCGAGCAGGGTAATGCGGCGGCCTGGCGCGTCGGATGCGTCGCGGGAACGTGCGGCGATGATCCTGTCGGCGCGCATGTTTCGCGCCTCCATGCGCAGCCTGCTATTGCTTGTTGCGGTCGCGGCGCCGATTGCGATCGTCATCATCGTCGGCGACGCGCATGGTGCGAATCTCGGCGCTCTTTTCATCCATCCCGAGGCCAGCCTGGCCCTGCCCCTGTTGTGCCTCTCCTATGCCGTCATCCGATATCAAGTCCGCAAACGCCTATAGCCGCGCCGACCGGCTGCTTCATGCGGTCGCGATGGGGAATGCCGCCATTCTCGAGATGTCGTTCGATCTCGAAAATGCCAGGTTCGGGCGCCGTGCGGCGGCGGAGCACCCGATCGAGAATCCGGTGTTCGTGTGCGGTCTGGCACGGGCCGGCACCACCATCATCATGCGGCTTCTCCACGAGACGGATGAATTCGCGTCGCTCTCCTATCGCGACTTGCCATTCCCGCTTGCGCCCAACGGTGCGGATCGCCTCACCGGCCGGTTCCGCCGCAACGTCGCTGCCCGGGAGCGTGAGCATGGTGACGGGCTCAGCCATGATCTCGACAGCCCCGAGGCGATCGAGGAAGTGTTCTGGCGATGTTTCGAGGGCGCTCGTTTTCTCCGCCCCCACGGCCTCGAACCGGTGCCCCCGCTTCCCGAAACGGTGGAGCAGTTCCACCGCTATATGAGCCTCGTCCTGCTCCGCTATGGCCGTGGGCGATATCTCTCGAAGAACAACGCCAACATCCTGCGCCTCCCCGCGCTCATCGAGGCCGCACCGTCCGCAATCCTGATCCACCCGTTCCGCGATCCGCTTCAGCATGCCGCTTCGCTGCTCAATCAGCATGTCCGCGCGCTTGCGCTGCACCAGTCAGATCCCTTCCGGCTGAAGTTCATGACCTGGCTCGGCCATCATGAGTTCGGTGCCGGCCAACGTCCTTTCCATCTTCCCGGCAGCCCCGATTCGTCGCTTGACCCGATGACGCTCGATTATTGGCTGGCGGCCTGGACGAGCGTGCATGATTTCCTGCTCGACCAGCCGCCGTCGCTGCGCGCGCGCCAGCATTTTGTCGATTATGACGCGATGTGTGCGTCGCCGGGGCCAGCGCTCGCCGCGCTCGCCGCGGCAGCGAAGATTGAAGTCGGACCGGCCACCGGAACTGTGCTGCGCGCGCCGGCGCCACACCCGGTTGGCGACGTCAGCGAGGCGCTCGTTGCGGCTGCCGCCTCCACGCTCGCCCGGCTGAAGACGCGTGCGGTGGGGCGATAACCCTCACGCTTGCTCCGATCGCGTAACAGGACTAAGTCAGGACCATGCCAAGGCCGCTCCGAAAGGGGCGGCCCTTTCTGTTTTTAAGGAGTTTCCCAGTGGCCCAGCCGCTCATGCCCCATGCGACCGCGTCCTGGATGGTCGACAACACCTCGCTCAGCTTCGAGCAGATCGCCGAATTCTGCGGCCTCCATATCCTCGAAATCCAGGCGATCGCTGACGATACCGCCGCGACCAAGCTCACTGGCCGCGATCCGATCCGCGCGCACGAGATCACCCAGGACGAGATCGAAAAGGGCCAGGCCGATCCCGAGCACCGCCTCGTTATCCTGAAGGGGCCGGAGCAGGTCCGCCGTACCAAGGGCCCGCGTTACACGCCGGTTTCGAAGCGCTCGGACAAGCCGGACGGCATTGCCTGGATCATCCGCAACCATCCTGAGATTTCGGACGGCGCGATCGGCAATCTGATCGGCACCACGCGCACGACGATCGCCGCGATCCGCGACCGCAGCCACTGGAACATCGCCAACATCACGCCGAAGGACCCGGTGACGCTTGGCCTGACCACGCAGCGTGAGCTTGACGCCGCCGTTGCCAAGGCAGCCAAGGCAGCCGGCATCGAGGCGCCCGTCGACACCCGCCTCGAGGGCGACCGCGAGGCCCTGATCGTCGAGCTTCGTGCCCAGCGCGACCAGCTCGCCCGTGACGCCGAAGCCGCCGAGAGTGGCGAGCTGCCCGTCTCGGCCGAGCCCACCGCCGAGAACCTCTTCCGCCGCTGATCCAGCCGCGCCGCCGCTCGGGCGGTGGCGCGGTCGGAAGATTGGGGTTGGCGCTCCGGCAATTCCGTTGCTACCCGCAACTGATGGCCACCGCTTCCAGAACTGACGCAGCCTTTGTTGCCGATGAAAGCTTCGTCGCGACCAGCCACAAGGGGCTGACCTATCCCTTTGGCGGCGCCGAGCCCGCCCCCGGCACGGTGATGCCCATCGCGCCCGGCATCAACTGGGTGCGCCTCACCGTTCCGGGCCCGCTCAAGCATGTGAATTGCTGGCTGATCGATGACGAGGGCGGCGTCGCCCTGGTCGATACCGGCATGAACCTCGATGATGCCCGCGCCGCCTGGAAGACGATCTTCCGCGGGCCGCTGCTCGGCACCCGGGTGACCCAGATGATCGGCACCCATTTCCACCCCGATCATGTCGGCCTCGCGGGCTGGATGTGCACGCATCATTCCGCACCGCTGCTGATGACGCGCGGCGAATGGCTGACTCTCCGGGCGACGATGCTCGACGCACGCGATGCCGTGCCGGATGAAGTCACTGCTTTCAGGCGCGGCGCCGGATGGAGCGACGAACAGATCGCATTGGCGGCGGCGTCCGGCTGGGCCGGGTTCCGCCGGATCATCACCCCGATCCCGCTCAGCTACCAGCGCCTCGTCGATGGCGGGAGCCTCACCATCGGCGGCACGATCTGGCGGGTCGTGGTCGGCTCCGGCCACAGCCCCGAACATGCCTGCCTGCTGAACGAAACCGCCGGCATCCTGATCGCCGGCGATCAGGTTCTCCCCCGCATCAGCCCCAATGTCTCGCTCGGCATCACTGAGCCCGAGTCCGATCCGCTCGGCGAATGGTTCGCCTCGATCGCAAAGCTCAGGCAATTGCCGCACGATCTCCTTGTCCTGCCGGGGCATGGCGACCCGTTCACTGGCCTGCACAACCGCCTCGATGCCATGGACCGCGAGCACCGTGACCGGCTCGACGAGCTCGAAGTCTTTCTCGCCGAACCGCGCCGCGCAACCGATTGCTTCGGCCGCCTGTTCCGCCGCGCGATCGGCCCCGAGATGCTCAGCATGGCGACGGGCGAGGCGCTCGCCCATCTCCGCCGCCTGGAAGTCGAGGGCAGGGCGGTGAAAGACGTGATCGATGGCGTGTGGTGGTACCGCGCATCCTGACGCTGGCCCCCCGGCGACTATCGGCTTCGTCCGTGCCCAATCTCGGTACATAATTGATTAAAATCCATCGCCGTTTTGGTTGTATCCGGCAATGCAAAAGGTTACGCTTTCTCTAACCGCATCAGGGGCGGCGCAAGGGAGGCAATCATGATAGACGTAACAAACCAGCCCGTCGCGGCGGGTATCTCCAGCCTCGTCCAGGCGCCGCTCGGCCGCCGCACGATGATGCGGCGCATGGCCGCACTGCCGGTCGCGTCCGCCCTCGCGGGTTCGGGGATCGTCGGCTTCGCCACGTCCGCCGCTGCCGCCACCGGCACGGATCCGCGGCTGCAGGCGAAGAACCTGCGCTTCGCGATCTCCGGCGGTCGCATCCTTGACGGCTATTTCGCCTCGCCACGCGGCAAGACCAATCTCGACGTCATCGTCGTGCTCCACGGCGAGAACGGCCTTGACGCCGCCGCCGAGGAAACCGCCCGCCGCTATGCGCTGTCCGGCTATTTCGCGGTCGCGCCCGATCTCGGCAAGAATTTCGCCGGCCTCGATCACGGCAGCCAGATTGCCGAGATGGTCAAGCTCGCGCCAAAGCTGAAGCGCCTGCCGCACGGCAACGGCAATGTCCGGATCGTCAGCGCCGCCTGAGCGCGCTTCAAACCTCGGGATAAGAGAACGGCGTCAGGGGAGACCTTGACGCCGTTCTCATGTCGTGTTCCATCTATGTTCTCAACTATCCGAGTCGGGAGAGAATATGATGGCGTCGAATCTTGTCTTCTACACCAACCCGATGTCGCGCGGCCGCATCATCCGCTGGATGCTCGAGGAAACCGGTGCCGATTATGAAACGGTCGTGCTCGATTATGCCTCGACGATGAAAGAGGAGCCGTATCTTTCGATCAATCCGATGGGGAAGGTGCCGGCGATCGTCCATGAAGGCCATGTCATCACGGAGTGCGCGGCGATCTGCGCCTATCTGGCCGACGCGTTTCCCGAGGCAGGCCTTGCCCCGCCGACCACCGAGCGCGCCGACTATTATCGCTGGCTCTTCTACGCCGCCGGCCCGGTCGAACAGGCAGTGACCAACACATCGATGGGATTCACGCCGACCGAGCAGCAGCAGCGCATGGCTGGTTACGGCAATTACGATCTGGCGGTCGATACGCTTGAAAAGGCGGTCTCGGCGCATCCCTATATCGCCGGCGACAGCTTCACCGCGGCCGATGTCTATGTCGGCTCGCAGGTCGGCTGGGGCACGCAGTTCGGCACTCTGCCCAAGCGCGACGCCTTCACCGATTATCTCGGCCGCATCATGTCGCGCGACGCCTATGCGCGCGCCAACGACAAGGACAATGCGCTGATGCCCGCACCCGAGCCCGCCGCCTGATCCGGTCATCTCCGCATCGGCTGCGGCTGATTCAATCGGGAAAGCAAATGTGCAACGATGCTGACAGGCGGGGCTGATGTATCAGCCCCGCCGCGCTCTTTGACATGGCCATTTATGAACGATGGCGCGCTGTTATGCCCACAGCCCGCTGTTAATGCCGCTGTTTCCCCGCTGTTGTTCAATAACAGCGGCATAGCCCGCAACTGACTGGTACGACGTCGGAATTTTTGTTCCGAAATCCAACATAACAGCGGCGAAAATCATTTTCGCCAAAACAGCAGGATCAGCGAGAATCCGAAGTCGATGTAAGGCATGGCCGCCGTCAAGGAAGGGGAGTCGCGGGTGTCGGCAGCCTCGCTGTCTCAGCCGATGCGCGTCATACGATCAGGCAGCGTCATCATTACCGAATGCCGCCACGCCGCACTCCCGCCGCTCCACCCGGCGATTTCATCGATCGTCCGCCCGCAGCCCAGGCACCAGCCGCTGGCGTCGTCCATCACGCAGATATTGACGCACGGGGTTTCGATCGACTGCACCGGCACCGTCTCGACGATTCCATCCACGGGCTTATTCGCCACCGGTTTATTCGCCACCGGTTTATTCGATGGTCAGCTTCGCCATCAGGAAGTCGGGCATAGGCCCGTTCCACCCATCATCGGGGCCGTCATCCTGCATCGGGCGGGGGCCCCGGGCGGGGCGTTCGTCCCGCGGCGGGCGGCTGTCGCGCACCGGCCGCTCTTCACGAGCCGGCCGCTCTTCGCGCGGCGCGCGTTCTTCCCGAGCGGGCCGCTCTTCACGAGGCGGCCTCGCCTCGCGCGGCGTCCGTGGGGCGCGGGCAGGGCGTTCGGCCTTTGGCGCCTCGGCAGCCGCTTCGGGCTCGTCGCGAACCTCAGTCTCAACCGGCTTGGCCTTGGCCGCAGGTTTGCCCCGCCCGCCACGCCCGCGCGCGGCAGGCGCAGCCGATGCGGGTGCATCCTCGGCGCCTTCCCAGCGGTCGATCCGCATGCCGGTCAGCTTCTCGATATTCTGCACATTCTCGGCGTCGTCGGGCGTCACCAAAGTGAACGCCACGCCGGTCGCCCCCGCGCGGCCGGTGCGGCCGATGCGGTGGATATAATCGTCCGGGTGCCAGGGCGCGTCGAAATTGAAGACGTGGCTGACACCCTTGATGTCGAGCCCGCGCGCCGCGACGTCCGATGCGACCAGGATATTCACATCGCCCGCCTTGAACCGGTCGAGCTCGGCAATCCGCTGCGATTGCTCCATGTCGCCATGGATTTCGCTCGATCGGAAGCCCTGGCGTTGCAGCGCCTTGTTCAGGTCGCGCACCGTCGTCTTGCGGTTCGAGAAGATGATCGCTGTCTTCACATCTTCCGCGTTCAGCAGCTCGGTCAGCTTCTCGCGCTTCTTCGAGGCGGAGACCGGCACCAGCCATTGCTTGATGTTGATGTTCGCCGTCGCGGGCCGCGCTACTTCGATCGTCTTGGGATTGCTCAGGAACTTGTCGGCCAGCTTCTTGATCGGCGGCGGCATCGTCGCCGAGAAGAGCAGGGTCTGGCGCTGCTTGGGCAGCTTGGTACAGATTTCCTCGATATCGGGGATGAACCCCATGTCGAGCATCCGGTCAGCCTCGTCGATCACCAGCAGATTGCAGCCGGTGAGCAAAATCTTGCCGCGCCCGAACAGGTCCATCAGGCGGCCCGGCGTCGCGATCAGCACGTCGACGCCCTTTTCGAGCGCCTTTTGCTGGTCGCCCATCGAAACGCCGCCGATCAGCAGCGCCATCGAGAGCTTGTGATATTTGCCGTATTTCTCAAAATTCTCGGCGACCTGCGCGGCAAGCTCGCGCGTCGGCTCGAGGATCAGTGATCTCGGCATCCGCGCGCGGCTGCGCCCTTCGCCAAGGATATCGATCATCGGGAGCACAAAGGCGGCGGTCTTGCCGGTGCCGGTCTGGGCGATGGCGACGATGTCGCGCATCATCAGCACGCTCGGAATCGCGCTCGCCTGAATTGGAGTCGGCTCGGTATAGCCGGATTCATTCACGGCTTTGAGAAGTTCGTCGGAAAGGCCGAGGTCGGCGAAGGTCATGCGGTATCCGGAAAAGGGCCTCGACAAAGCGTTCGGCCAGCCCTCGAAGCGCTTGCCCATCAGGCGCCGATTGTCAAGGTAAAGGGCGCCCGGCCGTCATGGAATGGGATGAATATCGATCATTCCGCCCTTTCATCCCGGCGGGCTAGTTAGGCGCTGCGTCCTTTCTCAGAAGCAGGCCTTGCGCGGTAGCCGCTCCAATAAAGGCGTCGATATCCGCGATGATTTCCCCGGGCTTCACCCGAAAGTCGGTCGCGATCTGGTCGATCAGCACGCTTCTTTCCATCCCGGCGGCAATGCCACGCCAGATCGCGGCGGCAGTGCCATTCAGCACATGATACCGATCGTCGCGCTCGTCGAACAAGGCCAGTTCGCCATCGACGTCCTGCCACGTGATATAGGTCGGGATCGCCAGCATCATCATCCTTTCCCGAAGCCGGCCGCGCCCATGGCTCAGATGCTGGCCGGTGTCACCGTCTGAACGCGACGCTGCTCCCACAGCATGAACGGTCGCGCCACCGTCGCCCTGGCAAGCCTGCGCCACATCTCGCGCAGCCGGAATTCGACGATATCGTCCAGCACGAACGAGAACACGATCATGCCTAGCGACAATCCCACTACCAGCCACCATTTGTTCGCGTCGGTTGCCCACCACATCAGCATGATCGAGCCGATCTTGAAGTGAAGCAGGTAGAGCGGAAAGGTGAAAGAGCCGATCCGGTGCGCCCAGGGCAGGCGGACGTCACGGCCCCGCATCGCCAGGAAAAGCGCGAAGATCCCCATCATCACGCCGATCCCGATCCAGGGATTCAACGGCATGCCACGGGCGGCGATGAAAATGGTCCGTGTGCCGAGCAGCGCGGTAACCGCGAGCAGCGCGAGGTTCAGCTTTTCGTTGCGGCGCTGGTACAGCAATCCCATCACGCACCCCGCGGCCAGGAAATAATAGTCGGCGCCCAGCAGCGGCGCGCGCGGAAAGAAGGGCGCGGCGATCACCTGCAGCGCGATCCACACCACCAAGACGATCTGGATATGCCTGATCCACCCCAGCATCGCGACCGCAACGATCATCGCGTAGAAGGTGATCTCGACCGTCAGCGTCCAGTAGGAGGAATCGGCCGGACGATATCCGAATGCCGGAGGATTGGTCGTCAGATTGGCGAGATATTGCCAGAAGGTGACGTGCATTCGGCCCACTTCGCCGATTCCCACCAGTGTGGTGATCGTCAGGCAGATGACGAAGCTCGGATAGACGCGCGTGAAGCGGTGGGCGACGAAGGTCGACACTTTCTGCCTCTGGACGATCTGTGTGATCATCATGCCGCTGATGAGGAACAGGACGAACAGCCCGATATGCCCATAGTGCGATATATCGGTGATCAGGCCGAGATCGGTATTCGCCGGGCCGAAAATATAGGGCACGACGACACCGATATAATGAGTCATCACGACCGTGATCGCGCACAGCAGGCGAATATAGTCCAGCCAGTCGATTCTGCGCTCGGCAGGTGCTGATGAATCGGCCACTTTGCTCTTCTTGCTGAACGATAGTCCCTGGCGATACGCGCTACTCGGGCCCGGCGCCAGCCGCACTAGGATCGCGCCTTGTTCCCGTCAGCACCAATGGCACCAAATTGATGTTGTGAGCTAAGGAGGATTTTGGTCTCTTCGCAGTGACGAAGGAACGAAGATGAGACCAAAATCCTCAGGTGCCAAGGCGAGCCCCGGCGAGCGGACGGTGGCGCAGGAAGCGCTGTTCCACACCCCTCCAGAAGCCCAGCGCGCCCGCTGAATTCGACTTCCCGATACGCCCGTCGGACCGCGTTTGCGACCGCCGCCTTTTATTTCCCGATCGCAACGAGCGCGCCGCCGGAGATTTCGCTTGCCGGCGCCGCCGACGATGCCCATTCCCACAAGGTTCAACGCGTGGGGCGACGACGAATGATCCAGAAGTCACCCTCGGGCCGTACCGGTGCCTATCCGCCAGCGCCGGTGTTTCATGCGCCGATCCGGATCGGTCGCGACGGCACGAAGATACTCGCCGATCCATCTGCGACCGCCAACATCCGCTATGCCCTGGCGGCCCATGGCGGGGCGGTGTTCCACGACGTGATGGACGCGGATTTGCTCGAATCGCTTCGGGAGGTGGCGAGCAGGGCGCCGTTCCGCCAGGTCGACCTGAAGGAATATGGCCTGAGAGGGAACGACCTTTCGGCGCAATCGGCGTTGCCCTTCTGCGTCACTCTCGCGCGCCCGGCCTTCATGCGGTGGCTCGAGGACATTTCGGGATGTGAACCGGTCTCCCATATCGAGGGGCATCTGGTCCAGATGGTCGCCGGCAACAGTCTCGGTTGGCACCGCGACGCGGGGCTCGGAATCCGGCGGCTCGCGCTCGTGGTGAACCTCACGACCGTGGAATATGAGGGCGGGGACTTCGAACTGCGGCACCGCGATCCATATATCCCGATGCTGACCTACCATGCCGGCTCGCCCGGGTCGCTCGCTGTCTTTCGGCTTGCGCAGGATCTCCAGCACCAGGTCACCCGCATACTCTCCGGCGGCCCGCGCACCACGTTCAGCGGCTGGGCACGCGGCCCATCGTGCTCGGGCGACACTGAACGAGGCGGCGCGCTGACGGCATGGCCGCCCCTCCCGCCCGGCACGCGGGCCTGACCCGATGACGGAGACCTCGCCCCCGCCAACGGCCGACCTGTCGCGCCCCTCCCCAAGCCCCTCCCCAAGCCCCTCCCCAAGTCCCTCCGGCGCCGCCGCACCGACGATGTTCATTGCAATCGAGGGGCTGCGTGGCGTGAGCATTCTCATCGTCATGCTGTTCCATTCCATTGGCCAGTATGTCCTGCACCCGTTGCCGGGCGCGTTCTTCATCGTCGACTTCTTCTACGCGCTGAGCGGCTTCGTCCTCAGCCACGTCTATGGCGCGCGGCTCGCAAAGGGTCTCGGCTGCCTCGGCTTCATGCGATTGAGGCTGATCAGGATCTATCCGCTCTACCTGCTCTCCCTGTTCATCGCGGTTGGAACAAATCTCGGGATTGCGCTCACCAGGGGCTTGCCCGAGCCCGGCCTCTTTCTGGTATCGATCGCCGCATCGGCGCTGCTGGTTCCGCTCGTCCAGTCGCTCGCCTGGCGCCATCACCACCCCTATCCGTTCAACGGGACGACCTGGACGCTTCTCTGGGAGCTCGTCGTCAACATCATCTGGTCCACGCTCGGCCCGCGGCTGACCAACCGGCTGCTCGTCGTCTTCATCGCGATCGGCGTGGCAATGCTGGTATTCGCGCTGTCGCTCCCGACCGGGCTCGAACATGGTGGTGCATTCTCCAACTTTCACGTCGGCGGGCTGAGGGTGGTCTACGGCTTCTTCGCGGGGATCGCCGCCTATCGGCTCTGGGAACGGGGGTTCTTTCCGTGGCTTCGGTTGCCCTTTTGGGGATCGGCATTGGCCCTGATGACGATCATCTGCCTGCGGCCGGTCAATGGCAATTTCGTCTATGACCTCAGCGCGGTGCTGATCATGCCGGCGTTGGTGTTCGCATCGACCTCCACGGTGCCGCGGCGACTGATCCCAATGTTCGCGGGGGTCGGCAGAATCACCTATGCCGCCTATATCCTGAACTTCCCTATCCTCCTGGCACTGGATCAGATCCTCCCTCGCCTCGGCCTGCCGATTCTGACGAGCGCCATTATTCGCGTTCCGCTGTTCATCGCGTTGACGCTGGCCGTTTCCTTTGCGGCGGACCGCTGGCTGGACCATCCGATGCGCGTGTGGTTATCCCGCAAGTTCGCGCCAGGAAATCGCGGGCATGCGCCGGGAGATCGGAATTACAACGGTGCCACGTGTGAAGTGCCCCCTTCGATTGAGACAAGCTAATCCATCGCAGTCGCCACGCTCCATCCCGCCGGTCTCTAACGGGGGAGCTGCCCTCCTCCCTCCTTCTCCGACAGGGGGAGAAGGATTTATGCGCCGCGTAACGCGATGCGTGAATCCGGCAGCAGATGGGCAGGGGAGAATGAGTCACGTTTCATGCAACCCGGTCTCAGGATTCCAACATCCCCCGCAGCAGCGCCTCGACAGGGGCGAGCGCGGCAAACTCGTGGGGATAGCGCAGGCGATAGCCTGGCGCGACCTTCACCGCGGCGTTCAACCGCGCAAAGCCTTGCACCCGGTCGGGCCGCGCCGGATCACCGGGGTCGAACTGCACCAGCATATGCGCCGCCGTCACGAGTGACTCGGCTTCGCTCAGCGGCTCGAGCACCGGGCCGACATTGCCCTCGCGCTTGAGAAAGACAAGCGCACGCAGCGGCACCGGCGCGATGGCTGGCTCGCCCTCCGGCACGAAATGGGTCTTGCCGTCATAGGCCGGCATAGGCCGGCAGCGCTCGATCGGAAGGTTGATCCCCTCGCGCGACGCGGGCCAGACGCACACCCCCTGCGCCGCGGGCGCAAGCAGGGGCTCCTCCCGCTCCCACAGGAGGGAGATATCGTCGCTCAGGATCTGCCAGCCGGCATGGCCCAGCGAAGCCGTCATGGTGGATTTCCCCGCTCCGGACACGCCGAGCAAGAGAATGCCGCCCTCCGGCCGTGCCAGCGCCGCGGCATGGATTGCGCTCGCTCCAAACAGCGTCGCGACGCGCGGCAGCACACGACGGATCAGGACATCGACACAGGCGTCGAAAGATGCGCCCGGGGCTGAGATACACCGCACTGTGCGCCGCTCCCTGCTGATCAGGAACGCCCCATCCAGCGACGAGGTCATTAGCCACTCATCGCCACAGGTGCCGACAGTCAGCCCATAACGGCCCGGCCAGCGATAGGAAATCCGATCGTGAACGGGTGGCTCCCCCGTTTCGAAGGAGAGCGCGACATCGGCCCATGCCTCGGGATGAGGCGGCCGCAATGGATCGACCCGCCTGTCCGAATGCAGCCGCAGCCCCCCGAAGCTGTAGATCGCCGTCGAACCCATTCCCACCTTTCTTCGTACACCCGCCGAGCGATTGCCAGGTCAGTGAACCATGCTAATGCCGAAACGCTGTCAGGCCGGACTGGAGACGAAATTGGGTGCCATTGCCGGCGCGGTCCATATCGATGGCCGCGACATGACCGAGGCACTGCTCGCGTCGATTCTTCGTGCCGCCGTGCCGCGCGGCTTTGACGGCGTCAAGCATTGGCATGATGGCCCGGCGGGCCTGATCCGTTTCGCCCATGCGACCACGCCCGAGGCAGTGGGCGAAGTGCAGCCCTTCGTCAGCACCCGCTCCGGCGCGGTGATGGTGTTCGACGGCCGCCTCGACAATCGCGCAGACCTGATCGCGCAGCTCGGGGCGCAGGGCGAGGGGATGAAGGCCGCGCCCGATGGCGAAATCGCGCTGGCGCTGTTCGATCGGCGCGGCGACGATTATGTCACATTGCTGGTCGGCGATTTCGCCATTGCGATCTGGCAACCGCGCGATCGCCGCTTGCTGCTGGTGCGCTCGCCCTATGGCTGGCGGCCCTTGGTCTGGACATTCGACGGCGCGACCTTCGGCTTTGCGACTGAACCGCGTTCGCTGGTTGTAGGCCTGGGCATGGAGCGCAAGCTCAACGAACCCGCGATCGGCGAGTTTCTCTCCGCGCGCTTCGTCAGCCAGACGGATACCTTCTGGCAGGGCCTCAACCGGCTTCCGCAGGGCTCCGCGCTGGCTCTGGAAAAGGGCAGGGTCAGGCAATGGCACTGGCATGTCGGGCCGTTCGAGGATTTCTCACGCCTGTCCGAGGCTGATCATGTCGCGCGCTTCCAGGAGCTGTTCGATCAGGCGTTGATCGCGACCACCCGCAGCGCGACACCCTTGTCGTCGCAGCTTTCGGGCGGGCTCGATTCATCCTCGGTCGTGTGCCGCGCGACGGAGCTCCACCGCGCCGGGCGAATCGGCCGGCAGATCGGGGCGATCACCGCGCGCTTCCCCGGCGAGCCGCACGACGAGACGGAGTGGAGCAGCGCGGTCGAGGCGCATCTCGGCATCACCGCGAAGGTGGTCGGGGCGCACCCGTTCAGCGCTGAGGCTGCCGCTGAGTGGTGCGCCGAGACGCTGCAACTTCCGCTACGGCCCAATGTGCTCGACACGATGGCGGGAGTATGCGCCCGCCAACAGGCTGATGGCGAACGCGTGCTGTTGACCGGGGAGGGCGGCGACGACTGGCTCGCCGGATCGCTGGCGCATTGGCCCGATCTTGCCAGGACCGGCCAATGGGGGGCACTCGTCAGGACGGGGTTCGAGCAATTTCCCGACAAGCCGGCTTATGTTTCGGCGCGCCGAATCCTCTATCACGGCTTCGGCCCGCTGTTTCGCCCCCGCCACCGCGAGCGCCTGCTCAGGCCCCATCTCGATTTCGCCACCCAGGCGCCGCCCTGGCTCAATAGTGATTGGGCGGAGCGGATCGGCCTGTCGGAGCGATGGTATGCCGATGCCTTGCCCATCGATCTGCCCGGCATCGCGCAAAAGCAGCGCTACGGCGTGTTCGCGCTCGCCCGCCGTCATGTGAACGCCGAACCGGCGATGGCCTATTGCGCGAGCTTCGGCATCGAGCAGCGCCATCCGTTCCATGATCAGCGCCTTGCGAGCTTCATGATGGGCGCGTCAGGCACTGTGCTGAACCGTTACGGGCAGAAAAAATATCTGCTGCGCCAGGCGATGAAGGGCATTTTGCCCGAAAAGGTCCGGACGCGGAAAACAAAGACGGCTTTCGTTGCCCATACGGTCGATGCCATCTCCGACCTGCTGCGCCGCCGCCCGGCTGAACAGTTGCTTTGCGCCCAGCTTGGCTGGGTCGACGGCGCGAAGATCGGGGAAATGCACGCCGCCTTCCAGCGCTGGCGCGACCAGGGGTCGACCGGCCCCATTCCCGATCAGCCCTGGGGCCCGGTATGGTTCACACTGGCGATGGACATGTGGCTCGAAAACGCCTTCAAGATTTGAACGACAATCCTCAGGAGCAACGCGAAAAATGCCAGCGACCGGTATCGATGACGCAATGATGGTCAGCCGCAGTCAGAACATGATCGCGGCGGACGTGGGCGATGAAGCCGTCATCCTCGATATCCAGAGCGGCTATTTCTTTCAGCTCAACCGGACCGCGGCGCTGGTCTGGGCCTTGCTCGAATCGCCAATCTCCGCCGGCGCGCTGTGCGCTAAGATGGCTGAGGCCCATTCGGTCGATCCGGCGATCTGTCGCGGCGACGTGATGGAGTTCATCGCCGATATGCGCGACCGCGGCTTAATCGCCATCGCCTGACGATTGGCGCCGATCGGTGCGATAAACCCAGCAATTCACCGCGAACCGGGAATCGCCGAACGCGCCTGACGGGCAGTGCACGGTCAGCACCTCGTGCGGCGCCCAGGACGGGAAGACCACCAGGCTGTTCTGGTCAGGCGCGATGTCCACCCCCATGTCGCCGGGCATCCCGCCGATCCGGTGCAGCCTGAGGCACCCGCCCGAAAATGCTTTGGGCGCGCGGTGAAAATAATAGACGGCGCTGAGCATCCGGTCGCCGCGCGCGCTGCCTTGTCCGGTATAGAGGTCGCCGTGCAACGCGAAATGTGCGCCATCATTGTGCGCGACCAGCTCCAGCTCGATCTTGCCGGCGACGAACTGTGTCACGCGCAGCTGATCGATCAACTCTGGCACCATGGCGCGAACATGGTCCTCGAACAGGCCCGAGAACGGCCCGAGATCGCGCAGGCTGAGCGAACGGCGTATCGCCGGGTCGACCAGCCCCTTGTCCAGCGCGGCGGGTTTGAAGCGCGCCTCATTGTCGAGCGCCCAGCCCAGAAGATCGCGACATTCGTCCGGGGAAAGCAGGTCGCGTCGCACCAGCCAGGGAGGCATGAGGCCGCGCGCAACGGTCATGTCGCGCTCACGCCCGCCGCGCGCGCGGCATGCTCCCGCAGGAAGCGCAGCACCATCGCCTCGTTGCGCGCATCCGACTGACGTTTCATGCGAACCGGTGGGACCGCGGCCGTGCTGCCGAGATGATCGAGTGCGGCTTTCACCGCCGCATCGTGATCGCGCGTCAGATCTTCATAGGCCAGGTCATGGGGAACAGCGCCGATCGCCGCGAAAAAGCCGCGCCAGTGGCGGTGGCAGAAATCGGCATAGCCAATCAGCCGTTCGATCATCGCGAAATCGAAGCTCGGCGCCGCCGCTTCGGCTCGTTCGCCCATCTGGGGTATGTTGCGCCAGATGCCCGTCTGCACCGCGGCCGCGGCGGAGACCGCCTGCCGCACCCGATCTCGCCGGACGAGATGGATATGGTGGGCGGCAGGGAACAGCGGTGCGAGCAACCCGGCGATCTCCCGATACATGTCAGGCGAGGTCGCCTCTGGCGGGCGTTGGTGCAAATCGTCGAAACGGCCGGGTTTGAGCTCCCCGGCCAATTCAGCCACATCGCGCCAGAACAGCTTCACGGCGAGGGTGCCGGACGCATCGGTGCGCCAGCGATGCACGGCACGGCCATAATCCGACAGGCCCTCGCATTCCCATCGCGGGGCAAGAGCTGGACGGAACCCGGCATGGAAGTATTCCAGCGGACAGCCCAGGCCGCCAGCAAAATATAGCGCCTCGCCAAGCAGGGTACTGCCCGATCGGGGATGGGTGCAGATCAATATCGTGCGAAGCGGTACGCCATCCCATTCGGGATAGTCATGCTCCGCCGTTGCGAGATCATATGGCTTGCTGGCCGGGTCTGGGCTCGGCGCGTTTGCCACGTCCGCAGAATCAGCGGCTCCCGGCGCGCCTGACGCCCCGGGTCCGTCAGTCATCGTTCAAAACGACGCGTTCGGTCAGGTGAGGTTGCTGATACCGTCGTTCGGCCGGTAGGAGATGCCTTCAGCGGCCTGAACCGGCGCAAAAGACGTAATCTCCGGCTTCACCCATTCCGGCTTGCCGGTGGTTTCGACCACAGGGGCCGGTGCATCGTTGTTCGTATCGTTCATGAGCCGATCCAGCATTGCCTAGCCAATCATCGCCCGATGGCCTGAAATCGCGCTAAAGTCAATTCCGAAGGGAGTTAACCGCGCCAGATACGGACCCGGTTTCCCTCGTGGCAGGCGCCGATCGCGAAGGATTCGCCCGGCACCGACATGACTGGCTTGGCGAATGGCCAGAAGATCGCGCCCCAGCATGAAGCAGCGTCCGGCCCCGGATGGTTTTCGTAGCTCTCCCGATCGTCCAGATCGAGCGCGATCCATTGCACCACGCCGCTCACGCGCCCGCCCAGCGATTCGACAGAGATTTCGCGGCGCTCGCCCCGCCAGGGGCCATTCGCGAAATCAAGGGCGAACAGGTCCGCGGCGGCACTACGCAACGTGATTGCATCGCTGCCGATCGGAATGTCACGATAAGGCCGTCGCAATCTGTTGAAGGCGCTCAGATCGAAGGACTCGATGAGTCCCAGATCCGGTTGCGCCGCGCCGCCATCGTCCATCAGCGCGATCCGGATCTGGCCCCGTGCCGGGATGACCGCGCCGCCGGGTTTCAGGAGGCGCGGCACCGCATCCTCATGGGCCGGGAGCGTTCCTTCGCTCAGCATGTCGTTGCTGACGATTTCGGAAACGAGGATGTCGGCCAGCCCGCCGACATCGGCAAGCTCGAGCGCGGTCGAATGCTTGTTCACCACCGTCACCCGGTCGGCGAAGCCGTTGACCGCCACATTCTCGCGTGCGGCCGCTGCGATCGCCGGATCGGCCTCGCAGGTGATCACCCGCGCCGCGCCCGCCCGCGCCGCCATCATGGCGAGCAACCCGGTCCCGGTGCCGATTTCCAGCACCGTGCAGCCCGGAAATATCGCGTTGCGCAGCGCTTCCTCATAGGCCTTGTTGCGCGCCTGATCGCGGACGATCGAGAAGTGCCATGTGTGCACACCGTCGCTCAGCAATTCGGTCGCCAGAGCGCGCACCTCGCCATCACCAGGCTCCAGCGCCAGCGCACGCGTGATCATGTCGAGCGCGAGCGCACGCTGACCGATAGCGGGCAACTGCCGTGCCAGTGCCAGCATCGCCATTGGCTTCCCCTCCACCACGGGTTGCATGGCGAGCAATTCCCGCGCGCGATCTCTCATCCGTTTTTACCGTCCTTCCGGCCCAACATGGGTAAGGGAAAATAGCGGACCATATGCGCCGCCACCCGCCAGGGCACGTACAGCCAGTGAAGCCCTTTGGGCAGCGGCAGGTCGCGATAGGCTTGCCATGACGGTACGAGGCTTCGTCCGACGGCACGGGCACGGCGCCCCAACCCCTCTCGCTGGCGCCATTCAAGCGCGGTCGTCGCGAACCAGTCGCGCCAGCGGAACAGGCGATCTGCATCCCGGCTATGGCGCTCCAGTTCGGGGGGCGCGTTGTCGGGGTGGAGGAACCTGATGCAGTCCCGCGTCATGCGCGCCGTGAGGCCAGGGCCGGCGGGCCAGGTCCCGGCGACGGCGGCGACGAGCAGCGCCGGCATGTCCAGACAGGCGAGGACCAGCTTTTCCAGTCCGGCCCGCTTCGCCTGCGCCCGCGTTGCTGCGATATCGAAATCGGGCGCGGCCGCGATCCGGCCGAGATCGCCGATCCAGTGCAGCCGCGACCAGCGGTGGCGACTGTGATGATAGCAGATGTAGACGAACAGATCGGCGGTCGAGAAGACCGGCAAGGTCTCGCCGGCGATCGTCACCGTTTCCGCCCGGTCGAGCAGCTGCTCGGTGGGAAAGTCGGCCCCGGTGAGATCCACGCTCTGATGCAGGTCCACCATCTGGCCCGATGGCGCGCGCATCGAGATTTCCCGGCTCAGGCCGCACATCGCCTCGATATGGGCCGCGTGGCGCGCTGGATCGGCGGGCCGTTCGAACGGTTTGCTCAGGCGAAACCCCTGGGCGATCAGATGCCTCACCGTATCCGCGAAGCCTTTCCCGCTCACCAGCAGGTCGAGGTCGCGGCAGGAGCGCCCGCTGACCGAGCCGTAATAACGCTGGGCCAGCGCTACCCCTTTGAAGAGGGCAAAACGGATTTGCCTTGGCCGGAACCAGGACTGGTTCAACCCGGCGGCGATCGCACCGAGCTGGAGGTTGTGGGCGGTCGCCACGATCACGGCGCGGTCGAGCTCGGACATTGTCTCGGCCGGAACGCAGTCCTGGATCTCGGATAGTCGCTCCCGCAGCACTGGAAGCGACAAATGGTGAGTCGCCTGTCGCACCACCCCCGGCCAGTCGGAGACCTCACCGGCGAGGCTCCTCAGTTGGCCAGGCGTAATCAGAGCGGGATGAAGTGCGCAGGCGAGCAGAAGCCGTGCTTCCGTCGGCAGCGCGACCGGCCCGAGCTCGCCAGCGGTGCTCATGCCGGCGCCTTGCTGCGATATTTCCTCCGCAAGTTCCCAAACACTCCAAAAAAACGGTCTGGCCAACGTCGCTCTGGTAAGCCGTTGTCGCTCGCCGTCCAGCTGTGCCCTGCTTTGGCCGTTGGGTATATCCCATCCATGCCGAGTGCGACTCAGCGCCCGCAAGAAACCTCCGATCCCGCTGCAGTCCCGTTCGCCACCCGAACCCGATCCTGCCAATTATCGGCCTTCAACCAGAGAGGATGCCATCATGGCCCAGCCACTGTCCTTCATGTTCAACGTGCACGCGAAACAGGTGAAGCACGTCACGACCAACCTTGTCGCTGCGTTCAAGGGCCAGGACACGCATCCGCTGCCCAACATCGTCCATTATCTCTGGCTCGTTCAGCTGCCCGATCAGGTGAACCAGCCCAAGGACACCAAATGCATGCTGCTCACCACCCTCTATGACGAGGAGTTCGGCCCCTATGTGAAGGACATCGCCCGCGCCCATCCCGCGCTGTTCGATCAGGCGCTCCCCAATATCGTCGGCATGGAGAAAATGGTGCCGGTGCTGAAGCATCTCGACGCCTTTGCTGCCTTCATCCTGGCCCATGACCTGACCGGCGGGGGCAAAATCCCGACCTTCCTCCAGAATTATACCGACACCGTCCTCAACATCTGGGCGAACGACTGAGATGCGCCTGCACCCGCCACTTTATGCCGAGCCGCCGCGCCCGCATTTGAAGGCAGCGGCCCATGCCCATGTGGCGGGCGCAACCGCCGATGTCGTCCCGGTCCCGCCCGATCCGGCGAAGACCCAGGGCTTCGTCATGCGGGGCTATAACTTCGCCTTCACCCGCTATTTCGCGCTTTCGGTGACGGATGCGACCAAGGCCCGAGCCTTCATCGAAAGCCTGGTCTCGGGCAAACAGGCTTGGCCGAGCGTGACGATCGCCAGCCAATGGGCCCCGCCCAAGCCGAACCGCTGCCTCAACATAGGCTTCACCTGCCCGGGGCTGGTCGCGCTCGGCGTCCCGCAGGCTGCGGTCGACCAGAGCTTCGGACCGACGTCCGACCACAATTCCTTCTATGTCGGCGCCGCCGCGCAGGCCAAAATCGTCGGCGATGTCGGCCAGAGCGATCCCACCAACTGGCGCCTCAACGACCGCGATTTCGACGTGATGCTGATCCTCTGGGGCGCCACCACCGACATCATCGAAGAAGACACCGCGATGCTGAAGCCGCTGCTCGACGGCTTCGCGGCTCTGTCCCCGGATCGCATCTTCGATTCCCAGGTGCTCGACAACCACAAGGTCTGGTTCGGCTACCGTGACGGCATCGCGCAACCGATCGTCGCGGGTGTGCCCTATATCCAGGATCCCGACGGCGACCAGGAACTCGCCGATCCCAGCGCCTTCATGCTCGGCACCTCCCTCACCGGCGCCTATAACGGCACCTCGGTCCCGGTCGCACCGCTCGGCCTCAATGGCTGCTTCGGCGCCTTCCGCATCCTAGAACAGGATGTCGAGGGCTATGAGGCCCAGGCCAAACATCTTGCCGATCCCGATTTCTGCAAGCTCTACGGCATCACCGATCCTGATCATGCGGTGGAGGCAGTCAAGGCGCTGCTCTGCGGCCGCTGGACCAACGGCGTCTCGCTTTCGGTTTTCCCGATCCAGGGCAACACGCCGCCGCCGACCATGCTCGACAATGAGCTCAACAATTTCCTCTACGTCTTGCCCGCAGGCGAGCCCGCCCCCCACCAGAATCCCGATCCGACCGTGAACCCGGATATGGGCATCCATTGCCCGATCGGCGCCCACACCCGCCGCGGCAACATGCGCGGTTTTCCCTTTGCCGATACCCCGTCCGTCTATCACCGCATCATCCGGCGCGCGGCCGCCTATCAGCTCCCCTATCCGCCCGTCGGCACTGATCCCGGCGAGCGCGGCCTGATGGGCCTGTTCCTCAGCGGTTGCCTGCGCGATCAGTTCGAGTTCGTGCAGCGCAACTGGATCAACAACTGGATCGGCCCGAGCGGCTTCTCCTCGGTCAAGGACCAGAGCGATCCGGTGATGGGCGAGGAGCCGAACGGTTCAGGCAGGTTCGACGAAACCATCGGTATCCCCAAAGCGAAGAACAAGCTCAAGGGCATGAGCAGCTTCGTCGCGACGCGAGCAGGGGCCTATTGCTTCTTCCCCGGCATCGACGGCATCGCCTGGATCGGGAAGCAGACCGGCAAGGGCTGAAGCCTTCTTCTTTTCCCTCTCCCCTTGTGGGAGAGAGCATCGGGTCGGTCATGCCCCCGGCATGACCTGAACAGCGCGGGGCGCTGTTCACCCGATGCTGGAGGAGCGAAGCGACGGGAGGGTGAGGGGGAGTGTGTCTCGAGCCTCAGCCCCCTCATCCAACTCCGACTAACTCGCTTCGCTCATAAGTCTCCGTATCCTTCTCCCACAGGGGGAGAAGGATTGCGCCTCACCGCACCGGCAACGACTGCGCGTGATGGAAATAATCTTGGAGGTCCCAATGCCGCTTCACCGCCACGAGATTGCGCGCATTGCTCCGGAAATTCTCCAGGAAATACAGCCTGAGCGCATGATCCACATCGCCCTGCGCATGGGATCCCAGCACCACATCGGGATAGTTGAAATAACACCCGTCCACCGTCCCTGAAGGGTCCCGGGTGGGGTCGGGCGTGCCGCCGCTCTCGGCATAGACCGCCGCATAGAAGCGGTTGATCCAGTCGAGGTGCGCCTTCGCCTGCGCCTTGTTGGCGGGAGACTGCTGCCCGCCCGCCGGGCAATCATTGTTCCAATAGGTCTGGTACTGCAATTTCAGGATCGAGCTCCGCTGCGGCACGCAGGTCTCGGCCGAACTCACTCGGTTGATCGCGCCGCCATAGCTGTCCACCTGCAACAGGCTCTGCGCCATGTCGCCCTCCGCAACACCCTTCGGCACCACCTGAAGCCAATGGTAGATCGCCTTCACCTGCGCGTCCGGAAAGCCCTTCTTCATATAGGCCGACTTGTATTTGCCGAACTGGTTGGGCCCGGAGCCATTCAGCGTCTGCAGCGCCTCCAGATAGGTCAGGTGGTTCTCGTCTTCGCTTGCCGGCAGCGTGTTCATCATGCCGGGATGTCCGCCCAGCGGCCGCAGCAGCGCGCTCGAAGGCAGGATCGCCTCGAAACGCGCCTTCAGCCTTTGCACCTGCCCTGCAACCCGCAACCGGTGATCGGCCGCCGCCACGCCCGGCGGCGAGACGCTCTGATAGATCAGGCCAATCTGCCCGGCGGCGACATGGTTCAGCTTCAACAGGCTGAAGTCGGTTTCCGGCATGGTCGAAACCATATCGGCATAATCGCGCAGCAACGCCGCGAAGCTCGCCTCAGTCAGGTCGCTCCAGTTCCACGCGATCGTCCAGAGCGACGCATGGTCGGGCGCATCCGGCAGATCGGCGAAATAATAGCGCGCGATCACCCCGAAATTGCCGCACCCCGCGCCGCGCAAAGCCCAGAACAGATCCCGCTCGGCGCTGTCGCCACTGCTGTCCGAAACATGCCGCATCCGCGCCCGGCGGCTCGCTGCATCCCAAGTGACGATATCGACCCCGGTCAGATGATCGATTGTCAGCCCATGCAGCCGCGACAACAGGCCGTATCCGCCGCCCGTGATATGCCCGCCCGCCCCGACCGAATAACAGGAACCCGCCGGCAGCGTCTTGCCGAAACCGTTGAGCAGGGTGCGATACACAGTCCAGTTCTCGCACCCGGCATCGACGAAATACGCTTTCCGCACCGGATCATAGCCGACCTGGTTCAGCGCCGACATGTCGATCACCGCGCGGCTTGCGTCATTATAGACGAAATCCTCATAGCAATGCCGCCCCGACGAGACTTTGACGTCGCGGCCATATTTGGTCAGCGCAGCCTCGACGCACGGCACGACCTGATCGATGCTGGTCGGCACATAGACTGCCTCCAGATGATGCGCATACCAGCGTCGATCGAAACCCTGCCGGTCGCTCAGGATCAGGGGAGAGGTGACGCCGCGTGTGGGGGCCTGGGCCATGTCGATTCCCTCTCTCGTGATCGCCTGACGTCGCCGGCGATATCGCGCTCCGTCCGTATCAGGCGATCACCCCCAAAACACGGCCCGATACCCCCGGAATGGCGGCGAATGCGCCCAGGCTCAGAAGTTGGCCGCGATGACCGCCTGGACCGTCGGCAGATCGACGAAGTCCATCAGGATCGTGCCATAACCCTGGCGGTTCCCACGCTGCACATGCTTGCTCAGCCAGGTGCGGAGCTGGGGATTGACGTACGCGGCCGATTTGCCCGGATCGGCGGTGCTCGTGAAATTGAGATACCAGGCCTCGGGCAGAATGCCCTTGCCCGCCGCCTCGAGAAACTGCTGCATCAGCAGCGTCTTGGCCGCGGGCGCGGCGCGATAATCGTCCTGGATCGCGAAGGGCAGGCCGTGGCGGTTGCGAAACCCCTTCGGATCGGCGCCGCCATCGGGCCATTCGAAATGCGCGCCGTTGAACACCTGCAGCCAGGTGTGTCCGGCGGCATTGGCCTGCCAATCCTGCCAGCTCTTCTCGGCCGCAAAATATTTGATCGAGGTGCCGGAGCCGGCCGAGTCCTCATTCGGATTCTCGTAACGGCGCAGCAGCACCAGCTTGCCGCGGAGCCGGCCGATCCCCGGCACGCTGGCCTGCTTGATCGGATCGGTATGGAGCCTGGACAGATCGTCCGCGAACGCGTCCTCGAGGATCTGCGTCACCTTGCCATGAATGCCCGCATCCGCGTTGCGATCGACCTTGAGCTGCAGGATCACCGTCTCCTGGCTCGAGGGAAGGCCGTTCTTGCCGAACAGAAAGTCGCGCAGCATCTTGACCACATCGGCCAGCCCGTATTCGGTGTTGCCGCTTCCCTGCAGCCCGCCATGGACGACATGCAGATCCTTCGTGCCCGAATCGAGCCTGATGTCGAAATGGCGCACGCCCATGTAAAGCTGCTCGGGGATCGCTACATTCTGGGTCTTGCTCGGATAGAGCAGTTTGTAGGTCGCGCTGTCGTGGCTGCCGGGAATGGTGATGCGGTGCAGCGGGCGGCCGGCATCGATCCGCGACATCCACGGATCGAACACATGCTCGATCGTCAGGATCACCTTGTTGCCGCTCGTCCGCGCGGTGGTGCCGGCAATCGTGCCGCCCGTCCGGTTGTTCCCGCCGTCGCCATATTGCACGCAATAATCGAACACGCCGCGCGACGTTCCCGCCGCGACATAAGCCTGTAGCCCCTTGCCCTGGGGCGAATGCATATCGAAGAAAATCCAGCCCCAATGGTCGCTCGCGCTTTGGGTGGGCGGGGTCATCTTCGCGACCAGCGCCGATCCGTTAGGGGCAATGCCGTTCTTGCTGACATTGACCCAGTCGCTGCCCTCATGGCCAGTGACGAACAGAACGCGGCCGGTTTTGTTGGTGATGTGCAGCTCGTACATGCATGGCCCCCGAGCGGTGGGCGGCGCCACCGGCAAGTCGTTGCGATGCTGTCACGATGCCGGCCTCATGAAACGGCCGCAAGTGCGGGTGGCGCCGAATTGGCTGCAAAACCAATCAGTCGCCGGGCCCCATGGCATGGCCCGGCGAGCCTAATCAGTCCCGGAACAGCAGCGGCGCGAATTCGTGCAGGCTCCGCCGCCAGGTCAGGAATTCATGCGCCGTATTGGGCGACACATAGAAAACACTGTTGAAGCCCGCAGCCTTCACTGCTGTCGCGTTCGCCCGCGGGTCGGGGCGCGGGGCGCCAGGAGGCGCCGGAGGGCCGCCGGCGCGTCCCTCGAGTTCCCGGCTGCCGAAGCTGACAAAGGTCAGTTTGACCTTGTCCTTGAATCCCGGTGTTCCGTTCACGTCCTCAAGCGAGAAAGTACCGCCGCTCAACAGCCCGATATAGGCGAATGTGTCGAGGTTCGCGGGCGCGATCAGCTTGGTTTCGAAGCCGCCCATGGAAAGGCCGGCCATGGCGCGGTGGCGCTGATCGGCAAGCGTGCGGAAATTGCCATCGATGTACGGGATCAGCTCGTTGACGAGCACTGTCTTGAACGGCTTGACATCGAACTTGGCGAGACCGCCCGGCCGCGTATCGTTGGTCATGCCATAGGTCATCACGATGATGAATGGCCGCGCCTTGCCGGCGGCGATCAGGTTATCCATGATCAGATTGGCATGGCCCTGGTTCGACCAGGCGGTCTCGTCCTCGCCCCAGCCATGCTGCAGGTACAGCACAGGATAGCGCTCACGCGCAGTCTTGTCATATCCCGGCGGCGTATAGACAAAGGCGCGGCGCTGCGTGCCGGTACTTGGCGACGGAAACAAGATCTGCTCGACACGGCCGTGCGGCACGTCCTTCAGTGCATAGAAATCCGCGTCATGCGCTGGGATTTCGACGCCGCTTTCCCAGCGCGTCGAGCCGTAGAAGTTCAGCGTTCCCGGGTCGTTGAAGGTGCCGCCATCCATGTTCAGATGATAATAATGGAAACCCTCGTCGAGCGGGCCTGCCGTGGTGCCGGTCCAGCTGCCGTCTGCGGCTTTGCTGAGCACGGTGCCGCCGCGCCCGCCCAGGCCAAGACTCACTTTGACGTTCTGCGCATCGGGCGCGACGACGCGAAAGCGGACATAGCCCTGCGAATTGACCTGCGGATATTCCTGGCCCGGCTGGTTCACGGAAGAGGGCCTGAAGTCCTCCACGATTGCCGGCGCCGCGGCCTGGGCGGGCGCGGCGGTCTGCGCTGACGCCGATCCGACGGCGGCGATGGCGGCCAACATGACAGCAACGGTTCGTTTCAAGGCACTACCTCCCCAGTTGAATTCCACGTCCCGGTGCGGGCTCGCGGCAGAACAATCATTCAGAGGTGTTGCGAGGCGCAGCATTGCCTCTCCCCGCACGCACCCACCCCGTCCTTCAGGGTCATACAATCAAATATACTATATGATTCGCAAGCCGAACCTAGCCGCATCGGGTGCGCAAGGAAATAGTAATCTCGGATGACAATCGCCCGCGTTCAACCGAAGCTTAAGGAAGCGAGCCTATCCTCGCTCCAACGAAAGCGGCGTGGAGGGGCAGCATGAGAATTTCCGCATCCCTGTTGGCCGCTTTGCTGTGCCTGGTGCTGAGCGCGCAATCCGCCGAGGCGCGCCGCTTCTTCTTCATCCCGATACCGCATTTCGGCAGCACCGAGACGATCGATCCGGTCTATGATCTCCCTGACCGCGAACCCTTTATCCGTGACGGCGAGAATTGGGATGTCGGCTATCTGAACGGCCGGTCCGGCGATGCCTATGTCCTGTATCATGGCGACCGCTACACAAAGCTGGACGACGAACGCATTGCCCTTTTGACGGATATGCTGGGCTTCGATCCGACCGCGAAGCACCGGGCGCAATATGCCATCGACCATGCAGGCGAGATCGCCAGGTCAAAGGCACGCGAGGCCGCCGACCGGGCCCATCATGACGAGATGATCGCCTCGGGCCGGTTGATGGAGCCAATGCCCGGCGAATCGCACGAGGCCTTTGTCGCGCGGGCAAAGGCGACCTTAGCGAAGCGATCACGAGAGGCTGCGCGGTCGCCGTCGGCGTCGTCACCCACCGATGTGCGCCGGACCCCGTCGAGCTCGACGGGCTTCTGGCTGTTCGGCCTTTTCCTGCTCGTCCTCATCTTTGCCGGGGCGAAGCTGTATCGGGGGGTGTTCAGCCTGGCCCGGAGCGTTTCGGGCAATATGCCGGGTGATGATGAGCCCCATAGGGGACCGGACCATCTGTCCTTCGACCAGCAGGTGGCAAAGCGCCTCGCTGAATTACAGAGCGGCGGGCCAGCCGCAACGACCGGGAATAGCGCGCGCGGCTATCCGGCCGCGCCCGCGCCGGTGCATGGATTTGGCCGCAAGGTTTGAATCACTGCCGCCGGCCGATGGCCCAGGTCCACCGCGGATTTGGGCCCGCGGCAATGACGATCACTTCGCTCATTTATTGAGCATGATGTCCGCGACATAGAGGTGCGGCGCAGGCTCGCCCTTGTTGTTCTGCACCCAGAATCCCTCGATCGTCGTGCTCGTGCCGATGCCGAGCTCGTCGAAAGGAACCAATACCTTGGTCCAGCCCCCGGGCGCCACCTTGATGACCTTCATCTTGAGCTCGGGCTGGCCGTCGGCACCGACCTTGGCGCCGTTCGGGATCGGCTTGCCGTTGGCGATCGCGAGCACGCGGACCTCAGCTTCGCCGCCGACCGTCTGGATCAGCATCGAAATGCCGCGATAGGGCGCGGCGCTGAACGGCGCATGGTGGAGAAAGAGCGCCTGATAGCCCTCCGCCTCGACCTTGATCGGCTTGCGCGCGCTGCCGATGTCGACGCTGAGCTCGGTCTTGGCCCAGCTCCAATTCTGCCAGCCGTCGCCGAGCGCCTTGTCATAGATGGTGGCGATCGGATCGGCCGCTGCGGCCGGAGCCGGCGCCGTTTGGCCCAAGGCGGCGGCGGGAGCGAACATCAGCGCGGCGGCGGCAATCAGCGACTTCATCACATTCTCTCCCCAATTTTCGTCAGTGCTTCCTGTTTTCAGGATTCACATTACTCATGCCCCCGAGAGGGGCCGCAAAGCAAGGGGAGAAAAGCCTATGGTTTCGGGGACACTATACTAATTAGCATCTTTCTCGAAAGACGCAGGACGCGCTTCGTGACACAGGGGCGCCAATGCCCATAATTCGAGCCTGACGATGTCCGACAATCTCAAAATCCTGCTTCAACATCTGTTGCCGAAGCGGCACCTGACCGCCTTTGCCGGCCGCGTCGCCGGAGCACAGGGAAGCGCGTTGACGCCCCGGCTGATCCGCTGGTTCGTGCGCAAGTACGGCGTCGATATGAGCGAAGCCGAGAATCCGGACATCACCAGCTACAACAGCTTCAACGACTTCTTCACCCGCCCGCTCAAGATCGGCGCCAGGCCCCTGGCCGCGGCCGATTTCATCTGCCCGGTGGACGGCGCGATCAGCCAGTTCGGCGCCATTGACGACGAGCACATCCTGCAGGCCAAGGGCCACCGCTTTACCACCACGGAGCTGGTCGGTGGAGACACAGCGTTGGCGGCCAGGTTCCGCCACGGCAGCTTCGCCAACCTGTATCTGTCGCCCAGGGATTACCACCGCCTGCACATGCCCTGCGACGGCACGCTCACGCGCATGATCTACGTGCCGGGCGCGCTGTTCTCGGTGAACCCGGTCACCGCGCGCGGCGTGCCGAAGCTATTCGCGCGCAACGAGCGCGTGGTGTGCGTGTTCGAATCGCCGGACTATGGCGCGTTCGTGATGGTGCTGGTCGGCGCGACCATCGTCGGCAGCATCGCCACAATGTGGCACGGCGTGGTCAATCCGACGCGCACCGGCAAAATGTCCGAATGGACCTATGCCGATCAGGCCATCGCGCTGAAAAAGGGCGAGGAAATGGGCCGCTTCCTGCTCGGCTCGACGATCGTGATGCTGTTCGGGCAGGGCGCCATCGTCTTCAACCCGGACTGGGCGCCCGAGCGGCCAGTGCGGCTCGGCGAAATGATGGGGAGGAGCTTGAGGTGAGGGTCTGCTGGCGCTGCATGCCGGCCTGAAAAATTATTTGCAGGTGGTACCCCAATCTCCAGACATCATCGCGCGCGATTGAGCCCGCATTCAATCTCGCTCGATGCGGGCGTAAAAGTCGAAAGGTAGTTTCTGCGCCATGCAGTGCAGTGACTTCCGGGCATTCGCGTTGTCGTGCAGAATCATTTCGTTGCCATGGTCCCTGTCGAGATTCCGCCATTGAAACTGGCGCTGACCGCATCGAAGGGCAGCCTCGCTCAAGGCGCGCGCGGGACTGACTTCTTCCGGATTTCCACCGAGAACTGACCATCTCGCTTTGCCGCGATAAAGACGACCAGCATATGCGTCGTGGTCCGGTGGGTTGGGGGTCCCGGGAAAAGTGATCACCAGCTTTCGAACAGCGCCCGCCTCCACAGCTGCGGGAGTCAAGCCAACGCCAGCGACAAAAGCCATCACAGCTGTGCATTGCCGACGCCACATGTCAGCACCGTATACCGCAGGGTAGGTTCCGCAATCCCACAATTGTGGGGACACTATACTAATTAGCCAGTCGTTCGCTTTGCGTAAGCCCGCTCGCCGGCCTGGCATTTCGTCCCATTTTGTGCCATTCTGCGCTCGAGGAGAAAGCGCATGGCTGACCTCGACTCAGCAAAGCTCAACGCACTCGTCGGCAAGATGCTCGGCGATCTCGGCGGCGCCCTGAGCGTCCCCACGGTACGCATCGGTTTCAGGCTCGGTTTGTTCGACGCCCTGCATGAAGGCGGCCCGGCCACCGCGGCCGCGCTCGCCGCCCGCGCCGGCGGCCTGGCCGAGCGCTATGTGCGCGAATGGGCACTGGCCCAGGCGGCCAATGGCTACGCCACCTATGATGCCGCCAGCCAATGCTTCAGCCTCACGCCGGAACAGGCAATGATCTTCTCGATCAAGGACAGCCCCGTCTATCTGGCGGGCGCCTTCGATCTCACCGCCGCGATGATCGAGGCCGAGCCCAAGGTCGAAGAGGCTTTCCGCACAGGGGAGGGCGTCGGCTGGGGAGAAAGCGGCGGCTGCCTGTTCTGCGCGGTCGGCGCCTTTTTCCGCCCGGGCTATGTCAACAACATCATCCAGGCATGGCTGCCCGCGCTGGACGGCGTCCTTCCCAAGCTCGAGGCGGGCGCAAAGGTGGCCGATGTCGGCTGCGGCGTCGGCTTTTCCACCTTGCTGATGGCCGAGGCCTATCCGAACAGCCGCTTCATCGGCTTCGATTTCCACGCCCCCTCGATCGCCAAGGCGAACGAACATGCCGAGGCGCACGGCCTGGCGGATCGCGTCCGCTTCCTGACTGCGGAAGCCAAGGCGATCGGCGAAGGCGATTTCGATCTGATCACCGTGTTCGATTGCCTGCACGACATGGGAGATCCGCGCGGCTGCGCCAAACACCTCCGCACGCTGTTGAAGCCCGACGGCACCTGGATGATCGTCGAACCAATCGCCGCCGACCGGCCCGAGGACAATATCGGCAACCCGGTCAGCCGCCTCTATTACAATGCCTCGACGATGATCTGCGTACCGACCTCGCTCGATCAGGAAGTGGGCGAAGCGCTCGGCGCACAAGCGGGCGAGGCGAAGATCACCGAGGTTCTGAAGGAGGGCGGCTTCTCGCGCGTCCGGCGCGCGGCGGAAGGGCCGTTCAATATGATCCTTGAGGCGCGGGTTTGATTTGGGGGGATTGCCGTAACGCGACGTAAATGGATTGCGCGACGTCTCGTCATTTCGTCGCTTCCTGGGCCCCTTTGCGGACCTTCGGCCCATGAATTGAGGCCCATGAATTGAGAATTGTTCATCACTGAGCACACACATTCGTGTCGACCGACGACAATCGCGTGCCGCCGTAACCGACCCATGTCTGAATCAGGAACCCTGCCGTCGAGCAGCGCCTTAGCTGGAATCGAACTTTGCGGGCCCGGAAGTCGAGCGAGACCTTGCGGAATGTTTGCAGAACGTCGGTTCCGAGAAACAACGCCGGCTCGTCGGCGATCCCGAATACGTGGAACGGGGGCACGTCGGCAAAGGCGACCGGCAGGTTCCGGATGAGAATCCCACCGATCTGAAGCTCCGGTATCACCGCGACCTGCAGGTCGATCTCCTTGCCGGTTACGCCGAGCGCCTTCACCTGCTGGAACTTTTGATGACGTCGGATAAGCTTGTCGCGGAGGATCAGGTTCCCGATCGACATCTCCGCGCCGGTATCGATCACCGCGTCGAGCGATAATCCGCCTGCCCTGACATGGGTCAGAATGAGCTGGCCCCGGCTCCGACGCGCGATGACCACGATATCACCGGGCATGGCTTTCGCCGGCCTGGTTGCGTCCTCGACCTTGATCTGCCGCTTGTCGAAATCCATCAGGATGCGCTGCCGGACAAGCGCATCGATGCCGATCATGCCCTGGCCACCGACATCGCCTTCGCTCAGCGCGGGCAGCTGCAGGTTTTCGATGGTCGTCGGGCCCAGAGTCAGGCTGTCGACCTTCACACGATCGACAATGCTGCGCTCGGTCATGCCGTTCAGAACGGCGGGCGTGCCGAGCGGCAGTTGAAGGTCGCGCGCGATGCGCAACCCAACGACCGAGGTGTCAGCGCCGCTGTCGACGATGAACTGATATGGGCCGTGGCCGTTGATGTGCACTTCGACGGAGAGGCGCGTTTCCACCCGCCGCGCCTTCAAGTCCTCCCCGCCGATCGCGAGCGTGTCATCGATGGTGGCGGGGGGCAGCGCAGGCATGGGAGATACCGACGGAGGTGCAGGCCTCGGTTTGCTTATTCGCGGCGGCGTTTGCGCGGCCGTGCCGGTGTTGCTCGCGATGAGCGCGGCGAGCAACAGGACCAGGCCGTGGCGAGGAACGAACATGCTGCGTCCCGACCTCCGGGGCGGGTTGACCCTATTACGCCCGAATGCCGCCCCGGGCACGTCCAATCTTGGGGAGGATGTTGCGAGAGGCGAAGCGGATTGTCATTGCCGACTACACCCGCGATTGCCAGTTTGGTGCGCCCGCTGATCAAAACCGGCAAACGGCTATCCAGCCATTACGCCACGTCACCCCAATATATGATCGTCGAGCCGATCGCCGCCGACCGGCCCGAGGACAATATCGGCGCGCGTTACAGCATATGCCACTCGAACATTGCATGCGACGTCTGGATTTGGGCGTGGAGCATATCGTCACTGCCACCATCCCACATGTCGGATTGGAGGGTGTTGCTGAGAGTGTTGCCGCCCAGCAGGAAGTCGCTCGCGCTCAGCGATGCCTCGGACACCCCGGCGAAGACCACCGAATCGCCGCCGCCGAGGGTGAGGATGGTGTTGCCGTTGCTCTCGGTCATCGCCGCCTGCACATCTTGCCAGGTCAGGCCGAACGCAGTGAGATCGGCCTTGTCGGTGCCGACGGCAAAGTCGACGATCTGGTCCATCTGGCCGCCATGTTCGAACACGAACGTGTCGGCGCCGAGCCCGCCGGTCAGCTTGTCCAGGCCCGTGCCGCCGATGAGCACATCCGCGCCACCGCCTCCAATGAGCCCATCATTGCCGCCGCCGCCGGTGAGGATATTGTCCCCGTCATTGCCCTGCATTTTCTGGGCATAGTCATTGCCGGTCAGGTTGATCGGATTGGTGCCCGGCGCGGCCCGCAGCCGCTCGACTTCCTGTCCCGCGCCCAGCGCCCAGCTGACCGTGGTCATCACGGTGTCGTAATCGACGCCGCCGCTATTCGCTTCGAACACCGTGTCGCCGACATTGTCGACGATATAGGTGTCACTGCCGGTGCCGCCCTGCATCTGATCCGCGCCGATACCGCCGTCGAGAATGTCGTCGCCAACGCCGCCGGTCAGCACATTGGCGCCGGCATTGCCCTGGAGATCATGGCTATAGGCGTTGCCGGTAAGATCGATCGCGGTGGTCGCGGTCGCGTCCAGCGTCATCAGATGCTCGACTTGCGCGGCCGCGCCCAGCGTGAAGCTGACCGCCGCCTTGACGGTGTCATTGCCATCCCCCGCCACTTCGACGATGCTGTCGGCCGCGCTGCGAACGATATAGGTGTCGTCGCCGCCCACCCCCTTCATCCGATCCCCACCGCCGCCGCTGTCGAGCACATTGTTGCCGCTGTTGCCGGCGAGGGTCTGGAAGTCGGCATTGCCGGTCAGATCGACGCTGGCCGTCCCCATCAGCCGCATCATCTCGACACTGACGCCCGCGCCCAGCACATAGCTGACCGAGGACCTGATCGTATCATTGCCCTCACCGGCAAGTTCGACGATCACCGTCGAGGAGTCGGTGACCACATAATAGTCGTCGCCAAAGCCGCCGATCAACGTGTCCGCGCCGCCGCCACCGATCAGCATATTGGCCGCCGCATTGCCGGTCAGCACATTGGCCAGGGCGTTGCCCGTGCCGTCCACCGCCGCGGTTCCCGTCAGTGTCAGATTCTCGACATTGGCCAGCCCGGCCAGCGAATAGCTCAACGCCGTCTCGATCGTGTCGTTGCCCTCATTGGCGTTCTCGATCGCGACGTCGCCCAGGCTATCAACGACATAAATGTCATTCCCCTCGCCGCCGCTCATCGTGTCGATATCGGCGCCGCCATCGATCGTGTCGTCGCCCTTGCCGCCGTTGAGGGTGTCGTTGCCCTCCAATCCGTGGATCACATCATTGCCGTCGCCGCCATCGATCACATTGGCGACATAGCTGCCGTTGAGAGTATCAGCGAAGGCCGAGCCGATCAGATTCTCGATATCCTCGAGATAGTCCGATCCATCCGCACCGGTCGCCAAACCAAGCCCGAGACTCAATTGCGCGGAAACCCCGCCGGATGCATGCGCATAGCTGGCGGTATCGATGCCTGCGTCGCCACGAAGATAATCGTCGCCAAGCCCGCCTTCGATCAGGTCGTCGCCATCGCCGCCATGGACAGAATCGTCGCCCGCGCCGCCTATAATGATATCATTGCCGATGCCGCCATCGAGCGCGTCGCCCGCGCTGCCGCCGGTCAGCACGTCATTGCCCGAGCCACCCAGGAAATAGACGCTGCTGGTGGTCGCCGTGAGCGTATCATTGCCGCCGCCGCCCGTGACCTGGACCCGCCCCGTGAAATTGCCGAGCTTGATGATGTCGTCGAAACCGGTGCCGGCGATCCCGTCCAGCACTTCGATATTCTTGATGATGCCGCCGCCGACATTCGCACCGTTCACGAGATCGGTCAGATCGATATTCAGCCCGGACGTGGCGCCGGTGGTGGTGAGGAAGAGCGTGTCGGCACCGTCACCGCCATCGGCACTGTCGCCATAGCCGATGCTGAGGGTGTCGTTGCCGTCGCCGCCGAACAGCTGGTCGCGCTCCGCGCCATTATCCAGCCCGCCATTGGCGGCATAAAGTGAGTCGTTTCCGCCGCCACCCTCCAGAATGTCGGCGCCGCTACCGCCAAATAGAACGTCGTTGTTGTTCCAGCCGATGATGTGGTCGTCGCCCGCATCCCCGTAATATCCGTAGGACGCGCCGATGTCCGTTACCGTGATCGTGTCGTTACCGTCATCGCCGTGCACGCGCTCGCCGCCCGTGATGATGTCGTCGCCGGTGCCGCCATGCACCTCGGATAATCCGCCCAAAATCGTGTCGTTCCCGGCATCTCCATAAAGCTCCATGCTGTAGAAGCTGGCGGTCGCATCGAGCGTGTCGTTGCCATTGCCGCCATAGAGGTTGCCGGTTCCATTGCCCGATATGAGATGGTCATTGCCGTCACGCCCGAATATCGGCGCGAAGTCACCGCCATCATCGACACCGGTGAGGGTGTCGTCGAAATTGCTGCCCTCGATCCAGAGCACATGCTCGAACCCCTCCAGGGTGCCGCCGCCGATGGTCTGGGGCGTCGAGAGCGAGTGGAAACTGGCGGTTACCCCCGCGCTTGCGCCGAGGAAGCTGATCAGCAGCGAATCGTCGCCGCTGCCCCCATCCGCATTGTCGCCATATCCGACGGAAAGCTTATCGTTGCCGTTGCCGCCCTTCAACGTGTCGACATCAGTGCCGGTGTCGAGGAGCGGCGCGGTGTAGGGATTGGTGTGCCATGGGCGGATCCACCCGGGCGAAACGGTGCCGGCATAGAGCGTGTCGTCGCCGTCACCGCCGTCGATCGTATCCGATCCTGCGCCGCCGCCGATTATATCATCGAGCGGAGTGCCCAACAGCACATCGTTGTTGTCGACACCGGTGATCGTCAGCGTCACCACAGCGGTGTTGCCGTTTACCAGCGTGTAGGTGAAGCTGTCGTGTGCGCTCAGGTTGGAAGCGCCGGAGCCCGCCGCGCCGAGTGCCGTGAATTTGCCATTCGGATCATAGATATAGCTTCCGTCGGACTGGACGGTCAGCAATGCGCCGGAGGCGAGCGTGATCGTAGTTCCTACCGAGCCGGAAACGCCGTTAATTGCCGAGACGATCAGCGCCTGGCCGCCCGTGCTGGTATCGGCGCCGCTGCCATTGTCGGCGAAGAGGTTGCCCGAGTTTACGGTCACTTCGTTGGTCCTGGCCGCGTCGGCATGCGCGGTCGCCAGCTCAGGCGTGCCGGTGATGCCGATGTGGGTCGTCGCTGACGACGTCTGGTTCTCCACATCACGGACCAGCACCGTAAGCGTCGCTGTGGAAGGCGGCGTGTCGATGTCGGCGAAATAACTGAGTTTGCTCGAGGGGCCGCCCGCGAGCAGCGCGTTCAGTTGATCGACCGTTCCTGTCAGCACGATGCTGCCCGTGCCGTTGCCCGTCGCCGTCACACCGCTGCCCGCGTTCGCAATATTGAGCAGGCCATAATCAACCGAAAGCGTCACGGTCACCGTGTTCGAGCTGGCGTCGTCGCCGATGGTGATGCCCTGCTCCAGCGCCAGGCTCACCTGCTCGGTCGCGTGCGCAACCGTTGAATAACGCTGGGCGTAGATGTCGGAGAGCGTTGCGGTGACGCTGTGCCCCGCCTGCCAGAAAATCATCACATCGCCGTTTTCAGCAACGATGATCGACTGCGGTTCCCGAACATCGACATAGCCCGGTATCGATATATTCGCCTGGACGGCTGCGCCCCGCGGTGAGCCGTCCGCATTGTACTCCCGCACGAATATCTCGCCATAGGTGTTCGGCTCGTTGGTGTAGGCATGCCAGCCCGCCACGAAGCCGCCGTCCGGGAGGGCCGTGACGACCGCCTGCGCCGCATTGTTCCCCGCCCCGCCATTGTAGCCTGAATCGAGCAACTGCGGCCCACCGACCGTGCTGCCGTTCGCGGCATAGATTTGCGCGTAAATGCCCCCCCCATTCGGAGCGTAGCTTGTCCAGGTGATGACGAAGCCGCCGCCGACGAGCTTGGTCGCCTCTCCTCCGAATTCATTTGAAGGAGTGCCGGTGTTGGCGCGGAACTCGCCGCCAACCGCGGTGCCCGCCGCATCGTATCGCTGCCCGTAAATTCCTCCCTCGTTTTGCAGTATCGATTGCCACGTGACCAGGAAGCCGCCGCCATCGAGCGCCGCGATCTTCGGATCCCATTGGGTGTCGCTGGTGAAGCTATTCACCTGGAACGAGGCACCAGCCGCAACGCCACTGGCATTGTACATGCGCGCATACACCTCGCCGGTCTGATATTCGGTGATCGCGTCGTACGTGACCACGAACCCGCCATCTGCGGTCACCGCGATCTGCGCACGTGCGGCCGTCGCAACGCTCGGTGCACGCGTCGCAACCTCGATCTCCGCGCCCACCGCCGCACCGGCGGCGTTGTAGATCTGTGCCCATACCTTATCGCCCGTGCCGGATTGGTGAGTAACCCAGCTAATCACGAAGCCACCATTCTGGTCGGCAGCGACGCTCGGCCCAACCTGCCACGCATCATCGGGGCTGCCGACGCCGAACTCACTTCCCACCGGAGTGCCGTCGGCGGCGAACAGTTGAGCAGAGACACGCGCGGGGCCCGTCTCTGGCTGACTGTTCCAGGTTACGAGATAGCGTCCATCGGAGAGCGGGGTGGCGCGAGCATTTTGCTGCCAGCCGGCGGTCACCTGGTTGACCGTGACGTCGTCGCCGGACGCGACGAAGAAAGGCGCGATCTCCACCGTAGGCACATTGCTCATTTGATCAAATCCCTCAGAAGACTGCGGAAATCGCAGCACTTCTCCCCAACGCCACGCTAGGTAGCTCCCGAATGGTGGTCAACCGAGATTCGGACCACGGATTGTCGGGAATTTCGGTGATACCGCAATCAATTGCCCCAAAACGATCGCGCAGGGTCACTCCCCCTCAGCCACCCCACTCCGAACCATCGACGTACCCGTAGACCGATCAACCAGGATCTCGTCCTCATAAGACGCCCCGCCCTCGCGGGGATACATCGGCCGCTCCATCAGATTGTAGAGCGCGATCTGGTCCCTTTTCTGTTCGAGTTCCGCCTCCCGCACCATCGCCGTCCAGCGCCGCTTCGCGACGGTGTCGCCCTTCAGCGCCGCCTCGGTCATGGAGCGGAGCATCGCGCGGGTCGCTGGCATCGCGGTCTCGCTGTCGCCGTCGCGCACCGTCACCAGCCGATAGGCTTCCTCGAGGATCATCGCCCGGGTCGGCTGGTCTGATCCGAGCAGGCGATCGCCCGGCGCACCCGTCGCCATCCGCTTGCGCGGCCTGCCCGCCGGATTGCCCGATACGCCCCTGGCAAAGGGCTGCCCCGTCCCCCGGCGCTGCCTCCCCGGGGGCGCGGCGCCGTCGTCAGCCAGCTCGGCATCGTCCGCCTGCTCGTCGCGTTCGTCCCAGCCAGTTGATTCTAAAACTCGATCGGTCATGCCATCACTCCCGGCTATGATTCGTCCTGACGCCTCTCAAACCGATTTCGCCGCCGGGTTGAATCAACTGCTGGCTGTTTCCGGGAAAATGCTGGCTGTTCCGGCGAAAAAGCTGGCTGTTTTCTGGCTGTTATTGAATAACAGTCAGCACCCACTCAAGCATTTGAATTCACGTCGAAAATTCGCGCAGAAAATCCAACATAACAGCCAGCAAAAAATTTTTCTCGAAAACAGCCAGGAACAGCCAGCTTTCCGGCGCGCCTCGCGGCTAGTCCGCGTTCCGCGGTCACCAGCGGCGGAGCAAGATATCGGTTCGCGCAGAGGCGCAGAGGCGCTGAGAGAATATCCATATGGACCGATCGCGCGCCATAAGGGCTTTGGCCCGATGCTCTCCTCCCGAGAGTCATCTCCGCGCCTCTGCGCCTCTGCGCGAACATCATGAAAGCCCAGCAAAGCCGCGCCGCCGAAAGGCAGTCGAAGCTACCGCTTCGCCACCAGCCGCTTGAACTCATCGATCCCGCAAGACCCGCCGGACCGCGTCCGGAACGAGTCCCGGTCGGCGCACACCATCCCGTCAGCGGTCGGCTTCAGGTAGAAACCCGAATAGAAATCGAGCGACGGGCAGTTCTTGTCCAGCTTCGCGCGCACGCGGTCGCCATCCTCGATGATCAGGTCGACGCTGTTGGGCGCCGCGATCAAGGCGCCTTCGAGCTTCACCATCGGCACACATTTCGGGCCCTTCTTTTCCACCCAGCGGACCCCCTCGGGCGGATCGTCGGAACGGGGGCGAGTGAAGGGCAGGCGGGGGATGCGGATGATGATGCGCTGGTGCAGGGTCAGCTGCGCAACCTCATACTCCTCAAAGCGCGATTCCTGAGCCGAGGCCCCGGGGACGAGGGCAAGCAGAATCAGCGCGGGAACCATCAATCGAGACATGTCTTCCCGCCGTTACCCGATATGCTTGAACACGCGATGAATTGGCTGAGCGCAGCCCGCATGATAGGGGCGCGGTCATGACGCCCGCAATAGCAAGCCTGCTCGATTCCGTCCGTGCCGCGCTCGGCCCGAAGGCGGTCATCACTGATCCCGCCGAGATCGCCCCCTGGCTCGAGGATTGGCGCGGCCGCTATCACGGCGCCGCCCCCGCCATCCTCGCGCCGGACAGCCGGGACGGGGTCGCGACCATCCTCGCGCTCGCCAATGCGGCGCGCGTGCCGCTGGTGCCGCAGGGCGGTAACACCGGCATGGTCGGCGGCGCCACGCCCCCGGCCGATGGCTCGGCGCTCATCCTCTCGCTGCGGCGCATGAACCGCATCCGCTCGGTCAGCGCGGCGGACGGCCTCGCCGTCGCCGAGGCGGGTGTCATCCTCGCCACGCTCCACGAAGCGGCAGGGGCGCAGGGCATGCGCTTCCCCCTCACGCTCGGCGCCTATGGCAGCGCCACGATCGGCGGCCTCTGCTCAACCAATGCCGGCGGCACCCAGGTGCTGCGATTCGGCACGATGCGTAGCCTCGTCGCCGGCGTCGAGGCGGTGCTGCCCGATGGCAGCGTGCATGATGGCCTCGCCGCGTTGAAGAAGGACAATCGCGGTTACGATCTCAATCAGCTGCTGGTCGGTGCCGAGGGGACGCTTGGCATCATCACCGCCGCCACGCTCCGCCTCGTCCCCGCCGTCGCCGCGCGCGCCGTCGCCTGGGTCGGTCTGGCCGATCCCGAAGCCGCGCTTGCGCTGCTGCGCCGGCTCGAATCGGGCACGGACAGCATCGAGAGCTTCGAGATCATCCCCGACGAAACCCTGGCGCTGGTCCTGAAACACGTGCCGGGCAACCGCGCGCCGCTCGATTCAGCCCAGAAATGGCACGTGCTGATCGAGTCCGTCACGGATGATCCCGCCGCCGCCGAGTCGCCGGCCGCGCTGCTCGAACGCCTGCTCGCCCCCGCCATCGCGGACGGCCAGGTTTCCGATGCGGTCATCGCGGCAAGCGAGGCCCAGGCCGAAAGCTTCTGGCGCCTGCGCCACTCCATCTCGGAGGCCGAGCGGACTGACGGGCCCGCCATGCAGCACGACATCTCGGTCCCGGTCGCCGCCATGCCGCGCTTCATGGTCGAGGCGGCGGCGGCCTGTGACGCGCGCTTTCCCGGCACCCGCGCCTCGGGATTCGGCCATTTGGGCGACGGCAATGTCCATTTCCACGTCCGCGCGCCGCGCGGCGTCGATGCGGCGCGCTGGTATGCCGAGGAGGGGCCGGTCATCACCCGCTTCGTCAATGATCTCGTCGTTGCCGCGGGCGGCTCGATCTCGGCCGAGCATGGCATCGGCCAGATGAAGCTCGCTGAGCTCGAGCGCCTGTCCTCGCCGGCCCGCATGGCGGCGCTCCGCGCAATCAAGGCCGCGTTCGATCCCTATGCCCTTATGAACCCCGGCAAGCTCGTTGCGCTTGCGCCCGAGCCTGTGGCACCATAGAGCCGGGCGCCGTCCGGCACGCATAAGCCGTCACTTTGTTCCAATGGAGAGTTTTCAATGGCCAGTGCGCCGCAACAGCAACTTCCCCTTTTCTACCAGGCCCTCGAACCGCTTTCGAGCGAGACGCATGCCGCCTTCAAGATGCAGCAGCTCACCCATGCCAAGTTCCTGGTCGGTCAGCATGCCATCCCGATCACCGTCGACGAGTTCGCGCTGGTGCAGCGCCGCCTGCCGATCGTCTTCACTGAGGGTGATGATCCCGTTCCGCTTGCGCTGATGGGCCTGAATGAAGGCGTCAACGTCTTCGTCGCCGCCGACGGCACGCTGACTGAGTCCGAGATGTACATCCCGGCCTATATCCGCCGCTATCCCTTCATGCTCGCCCGCCTCGCGCCGGGCGCGCAGGAGCTGTCGCTCTGCTTCGATCCGACCGCCGAGGGCATTGGCGCCACCGAGGACGGCCAGCCGCTCTTCGCCGAGGGCCAGCCCAGCGACGTCACCAAGAGCATCCTCGAGTTCAACGAATCGTTCGAACAGGCCGGTGCCCGCACCACCCAGTTCATGCGCGATCTGAAGGAACTCGAGCTGCTGATGCCCGGCGAGACGACGATCACGACGGACGGCGTCGAACAGCCCTTCGTCTATCGCGGCTTCCAGATCATCAACGAAGAGAAGCTGAGCGAGCTGCGCGGCGATCAGCTGCGCAAGATCCACAAGAACGGCATGCTGCCGATGCTCTACGCGCATCTCTTCTCCATCTCGCTGATGCGCGAGATCTTCAGCCGCCAGATGCAGCTCGGCCTCGTGCCGCTGCCGCAGCTCCAGCCGGCGGTCTGATTCTGACAGCGAGCACCGCGACCACCCGGTGGGTGGGCGCGGTGCTTTCTCTTTTCCCTCTCCCAGCGGGAGAGGAGTGTTGGGTGAACAGCGCCCCGCGCTGTTCAGGTCATGCCGGGGGCATGACCGACCCAACACTGGGCCCGTGCGAAGCACGGGAAGGGTGAGGGTGACTGGCATGAGGGTCTCGCCCTCAACCTCACCCCGCGCCGCTGCGCGGCTTGCCCCTCTCCTGAAAGGAGAGGGGAAGAAGGGCGTCCGCTCGATACGTGAAGCTGTTAGCCCTTCAGGGGAGGGGAGAATGAGTCGCGCTTCCTGCAACCTAGTATTACGTTGATTCACATCGCTGCGGCGGTGCGGCATAGCTTCATGCCGCGCGACTCGGTCCTTGCCCTTACGGCGCCGGTGTTTTCCAGCCGCCGTCAAAAGGCATAGCCAAACCGGTGTCATTTGCCACTTGAAGCCCGAAAACCAGCAACCTATATCACTGTTGCGCGGCTCCCGTGTCCCCCCTTTCGCGGGGCCGTGTGATGCACCTCCGGGTGCATCTCCTCCCTGAACCTTGGCCACCGCGTGCTGCATTGCACGCGGTGGTTTTTTATGTGGAGCTACTCGGCGGCCAGCGCCACGGGCATCCCCAGCGCCTCATCGGCGACCGCGTCGATCATCCGCCGCAGCAGCGCCGCCAGCGCCGCCAGCCCGTCCCCGGGCCTGTCCAGCGCCGGGTCGAGATACAGCGCCCGGTCGAACTCGATCTGCACGGCATGCACCCCGGCCTTTGGCCGCGCCTGCGCATCGAGGATGTGCCCGCCCGCATAGGGCGCGTTGAGGGCGCAGGTGATCCCGGCCGCGATCGCCTCGCCATGCAAGCGGTGGACGAACCGCGAGGCCGCTGATCGCCCGAACCGGTCGCCCAGCACAATCCCCACAGCGCCCGCTCCCGGCTCCATCGAGGGCATTGAGTGGAGGTCGAGCAGCACCGCCGTTCCGAACCGCGCCCGCGCCCGCGCAAGCGCGTCCGCCAGTGCCGCGTGATAGGGCCGGTGGTCCTGCACGATCCGCGCCGCCACCTCATCGGCCTCGAACCGCCGCCGCCAGATCTCGCCGACGCCCGACACCCGCCGCGGCACCAGGCCCAGCCCGCCACGCGTCTTGGCGGACATCATCGGCATCGCCTGCCGGCTTGCGCCATCGTCGATTCCGGGGTCGCGCTCCTGTTCGCCGCGATTCAAGTCGATCCAGGCTCGTGGCATACGCTGCACAAGCATGGTCTCGCGCCCATGCGCCAAAAGCGCTACAGTATCGACATACCGGTCTTCGAGCGCAGTCAGCGCCGCCAGCGGCACACGCAGCGCGGCGCGCAGGGCAAGGGGGTAATCGCGGCCGGCATGGGGCACCGAGAGAATGACCGGACTCGCCGGCTCGGCGTCGCCGTAAAGATCGAAGGAGAAAGGGGCGTCGGCCATTGAACGTTAACCTAGGGCGAGCCCGGTTTCATCGCAATCGGTGTAAGCTTCGCTGGAAAATCTTAAGCCATTTGAGCATAAACTCGCGTCGGTAATTGGTGGGACCACGGATGATCAGGATATTGCTAGCCGAAGACGACCGGGTGATGCGCGAGTATCTGACGCGCGCGCTTGAGCGTTCGGGCTATGCCGTCAGCGCGGTCGATCGCGGTACCGCTGCGATTCCGCTGCTTCAGACCGAGCCGTTCGATCTGCTCCTCACCGATATCGTCATGCCCGAGATGGACGGCATCGAGCTTGCGCAGAAAGCTGGCGAGATGTGCCCGGAGCTGCGCGTCATGTTCATCACCGGCTTTGCGGCGGTCACGCTGAAGGCCGGCAAGACAGTCCCCCAGGCCCGCGTCCTCTCCAAGCCCTTCCACCTGCGCGACCTCGTGATGGAGGTCGATCGCATGTTCGAAATGGAGAACGTCACGCGGGGCCCGTGAATAAGCGCGTGAGGGTGCTTGCGCAGGCGGACATCCCCCGCTAGAGCGCCCAACTCGCGTGGGCGTGTAGCTCAGTGGTAGAGCACTGTGTTGACATCGCAGGGGTCGCAAGTTCAATCCTTGCCACGCCCACCATTTTAAAAAGCCCGTGAAGTCATCTGACTTTGCGGGCTTTTTTAATGCCCGACGTCGCCGGCCGCCGCCCGGATCATCCGCGATCGGAACTTCACCCGCTGCCAGAAGGTCGCGTCCTGCAGCTTGCGCGCCTTGATGGCTGCATCAGTCAGCGAGTCGAGCTGGGCATCGCTCGTTGCCTCGGCCTCGTGGGCATAGACGCGCGATACCTCCTCAAGCCTTTCAAGCGAAGCGGCACCAGTCGTGAGCTTGTGAACAGAGGCAAGCGCCATGCTCGATTCCTCCCAACCGACTCGCAACGCCTTCAGGCGCACTAGGTTCCGCAGCCCGGCTTGCGTCGCGGCGGCAGCGTCGGTAAGGCCGCGCTCGTGACGGGTCCCGGAGACGGGATCAAGAGGGAAATCGGTGCGCGGACCTTTCCGCAAACCCGGTGCTGCTCCCGCAACTGTAACCGGATAGCCGGTGCTCCATCACGCCACTGGGCTCGCGCCCGGGAAGGCGGGGCGCCACGCGAAGACCCGGAAGCCAGGAGACCTGCCCGCCACAGTCGATCCATCGCGCGGGCGGGATGCACCGGGCGGACGAGGGCATTACCTCGAGTGAACGACATGAACCGGGCCGCAAGGGCCGGGTGTCGTGTATAGGCGCACCTGATCCTTCGGCCCCATGTGAAGGGGCAATGCCATGATCGATTACCGTAAGTTCCTGCTGACCAGCGCAGCCTTGTTCGCCGCGACCGCGGCGCGGGCGCAGGATGCACCGGCCGCCGCCGCACCGCAGGCTGTTCCCGCCGACGAGGTTTGCGAAAACTGCGACATAGTTGGACTCGCCAGACGCATCTCCCCGCCGGACATCATCGTCTCGGCCGGTGCACCACAACATGCCAACCAGATTGGCCAAGCAGTAACGGTCATCACCCGCGACGAGATCGAGCAGCGCCAGACCGTCTCCATCTCTGACCTGCTCGCCACCACGCCCGGCGTGACCGTGTCGCGCAACGGCGGCGTCGGCACCGTTACCGCGCTACGCATCCGCGGCGCCGAGGGCGAGCAGACGCTGACGATCATCGACGGCGTCCGCGTCAACGATCCCTCCTCGCCCGGCGGTGCGTTCGATTTCGGCAACCTCCTCGCCGGCTCGGTCGAGCGGATCGAAGTGCTGCGCGGCCCGAACTCGGTGCCCTGGGGCAGCCAGGCAATCGGCGGCGTCGTCAACATCACCACCACGACGCCGACCCAGGGCCTGCAGGGCCGCGCCAGCGCTGAATATGGCTCGCACAACAGCCTGTTCGCCAATGCCGGCATCTCGGGCGGCACCGGCCCCGTCACCGCCGCGCTGACCGCCGGCTATCTGCGCAGTGACGGGATCTCCGCCGCCGCCAGCGGCACCGAGCCAGACGGCTACAAGCAATATGGCGTGACCGGCAGTGTGGGGATCGCCTTTACTGACGAGATCGGCCTCGATCTGCGCGCTTACTACGCGCACGGCCGCGTCGATCTCGATGGCTTCCCACCCCCCAATTATTCCCTTGGCGACGACGCCGAATATTCTGTGGCACAGGAAATCTACGGCTATGCCGGCGTCCACGCGAATGTCCTGGACGGCCGCTTCCGCAACCGCCTCGCCTTCACCATCGCCGACATCAATCGCGACAGTTATGATCCGGCTTATGGGTCAGCGCCCAGCTTCTTCGGCCGCGGCCGGAGCGAGCGCTACGAATATCAGGGCGATTTCAGGGTCGTGGATCAGCTCCGCCTCGTCGCCGGCGCCGAGCATGAGGACAGCAGCTATTATGATGGCTCGCCGACTCACAAGAGCGGCATCACCAGCTTCTATGGCGAAGCGATCGTCACGCCCATCGAGGAGCTGACCGTCACCGGCGGAGTCCGCCATGACGATAATCGTGATTTCGGCGGCCATACCAGCTTCGGCGCCAACGCAGCGCTCGCGCTCCATGAAGGCACGACGCTTCGTGCCAGCTATGCCGAAGGTTTCAAGGCGCCAACCTTGTATCAGCGCTTCAGCGACTATGGCACCATCAGCCTGCGGCCCGAAACGGCGCGCAGCTATGATCTCGGTGTCGAACAGAAGCTGCTCGGTGGACGCGCCACCGCGGGCGTGACCTGGTTTCACCGCGATACCACCAACCAGATCGACTTCCGATCCTGCGCGGCGGCGGATGTGACCAATCCCAGCTCGATCTGCTTCCACCGCCCTTATGGCACCTATGACAATATCGCCCGCACCCGTGCGCAAGGCGTCGAGTTCGAACTGACACTGCGGCCGATCGATGCCCTCACCTTCACCGGCAACTTCAGCTATATCGACAGCGTGAACCGTTCACCCGGCGCCAATTTCGGCAAGGATCTCGCCCGCCGCCCGAAGGTAACGGTCAGCGTGTCGGCTGACTATCGCCTGCCATTCGGCCTCTCGGTCGGTGGCACGATCAGCCATGTCGGCGACAGCTTCGATAACGCCGCCAACACCACGCGGCTCGACGGCTATGTCCTGGCTGGCCTGCGCGCCGAAATGCCGATCGGCGATCATTTCGTGCTTTACGGCCGGGTCGATAACCTGTTCGACGAGAAGTATCAGACCGTCGCCGGTTATGGCACTTATGGTCGCACCGCCTATGGTGGCATCCGCGTGAAGCTGAACTGATGCGCGCTGCCCTGCCGCTCGCGCTGCTGCTCGCCGGGTGCTCCGCCCCGGTGAAGCCGCACGCGGGTGGCGGGGCACCTCTCAGGATCGTCTCGACTAATCCTTGCGCCGATGCGATGCTGGTCGAACTTGTCCCGCCCGATCGCATCGCCGCGATCAGCCATTATTCGCAGGACCCCGCTGCCACCTCGATGCCGCTCGAGGTGGCGAACCGCTTCGCCACCACCGCCGGCACCGCGGAGGAGGTGATCGCGCTCGACCCGGATCTGGTGCTGACGAGCAGCTTCACACCGGCCAGCACGCGCAACGCCTATGACCGCGCCGGGCTGAAGACGCTCCTGCTCGACTCCCCGACAACGATCGAAGCGAGCAAGGCACAGATCGTCCAGGTCGCCGCAGCGGTCGGGGAGGGCGCGCGGGGCAAGGCGCTCAATGCCAGAATAGATCGTGCGCTTGCCTCAGCCCTCCCTCGGCCCGCGCCCGGGAAGGGCCAGAAACCCTCCGCCCTTCTCTTCATCGTCGGCAGCCTCGCCAGTGGTTCAGGCAACCTCCTCGACGAACTCCTGAACCGCGCCGGCTTTCGCAACGCAGCCGCCGATTACGGCCTCGCCTTCACCGGCAATCTCCCGATCGAGACCATCGCAGCCCATCCGCCAAGCGTGATCCTCACGCCCGGCCCCTCGCGCACCTCGATGCTGCGCGCCCGCGTGCTCGCCGCGACCCGCGCCGGCACCATCGAGGCGGCTTTCCCTCGCACGCTCGTCAATTGCGGCGGCCCGACGATCATTCCCGCCATCGCCCGCCTCGCGTCGATCCGCCGGCAGGTCACGTCATGACGCGCAAGCTCGCGTTCCTGATCGGGCTCGTGGTGCTCGCCTTCGGCCTGTCGCTGATCGCCGGCAAGGCGTGGGTCCCGCCATCGGCCTGGTTCTCGCCCGATCCGCGCTTTGCCATCATCGTCGAGCTTCGCCTGCCGCGCGCAATCCTCGGTCTCGCTATCGGTGCCGTCCTTGGCCTGTCGGGCGCCGTCCTGCAGGGCTATCTGCGCAACCCGCTCGCTGATCCGGCGGTGGTCGGCGTCTCCTCGAGTGCGGCGCTGGGCGCGGTCGCGGCGATCGTACTCGGGATCGCCGCGAACTCGCTTGTCCTGTTCGCCTGTGCCATGGGTGCCGCCGCTGGATCGATGGCACTGCTCGCCGCGCTCACCTGGCGCTCGCCGAGCCCGGTCCAGTTCATCCTTGCCGGCACCGTGCTTGCCAGCCTCGCCGGTGCGCTCACCGCCTTCCTGATCTCGGTGGCGCCGAACCCCTATGCGGTCGCCGAAGTGATCGACTGGCTGATGGGGGCGCTCACCGATCGCAGCCTTGAGGACGTCCGCACCGCGCTGCCGTTCATGGGACTGGGCGCGATCCTGCTGTTCCTGACCGGCCCGTCGCTCAACGCGCTGACCCTTGGTGAAGAGGCCGCCCGCTCGCTCGGTGTTCGGCTCGGCAGGCTTCAGATCCTGGTCGTGCTCGGCACCGGCCTCACCATCGGCGCCAGCGTGGCTGTGACAGGCGTGGTCGGCTTTGTCGGCCTTGTCGTCCCGCATCTCCTCCGCCCATTCTTCGGTCACCGTCCGTCTGCGCTGCTGTTGCCGAGCGCTCTGGGCGGTGCAGCCCTGGTGCTGACCGCCGACAGCCTGTGCCGCCTCGCGCCGGGCGCTGGCGAAGTCCGGCTCGGCGTGGCGATGGCGCTGATCGGAGCGCCCTTCTTCCTGACGCTGTTGCTGAAGGGACGCGCGACATGGAGCTGACCATCCAGGGCGTGGACGTCACCCTGTCGGGTCGCCGGGTACTCAACGATATCAGCGCAGTCCTTCGCCCCGGCAGGGTGACCGCGATCCTCGGCCCCAATGGCGCAGGCAAGAGCACGCTGATCAAGACAGCCGCCGCGCTGATCGAGCCGACTCAGGGCGTCGTCCGCCTCGGCGATCGCAGTGTCACCGCGCTTGATCCCCGCGAGCGTGCGCGCACCATCGGCTATCTCCCCCAGGATGCGAGCGTTCACTGGAATGTCGCGGCTTCGGAGATCGTTGCACTCGGCCGCGTGGCCCACCGAACGCCCTTTGCGGGCCCGGGCACCCGCGACCTCGAAGCCGTGATACAGGCCATGGTCGCAACCGAAACCATCCATCTGTCCGATCGGCCGGTCAATGAACTGTCCGGCGGGGAGCGCGCCCGCGTGCTTCTCGCACGCGTTCTCGCCGGCGAGCCGAAATGGCTCCTCGCTGACGAACCGCTCGCCAGCCTCGATCCGGCCCATCAGCTCGATATCCTCGAGCGGCTACAGCAGGTCGCGCGGGGCGGGGCGGGCGTGGTGATCGTCCTCCATGATCTGCTGCACGCGGGGCGGGTGGCGGATGATGTGCTCCTGCTGAAGGAAGGCCGAGTGCTTGCGTCGGGCGAGGCTGTATCGGTGCTGACGCCGGAGAATTTGCGCACCGCGTTCGATATCGAGGTGAGCGTCGGGCGAGATGCACAGGGACGGCTGATTTGCGTGCCGATCGGGCGGGCTCTTTAGCTACCTGATAGTCATGCTCCGCCTCTCAAGGCTGTCACCGATCGCTTGAGATTCTCGCGCGCAGCCGCCTCGAACCGAGCGCGGCCCCAATCCGAGAAATAGAGATTTTCGCGGGCCAGGAATCCCTCCAGTATTTCAGCGCGCCCAAGACGAAAGGCGGCATCCGGCACCTCGCGATATTCGTGACGCACACCAGCTTCATACGCGTCGAAATCAGCTGGCGGAGCGCCGAGGATCGACAGATCCATATCGAGGAACAATGCCATATCCTCCGCTTCATCGTCCGGAAGCCCCGCTGGTATCGTGTGGCGCGCGGTAGCCTCGATCAGTCGGATCGTGCGATCGAGCGTGGCATCGGACACTAGCCCTTTCAGCATTTGGGCCGCCAGGGCAGCGCTGCGGCTTTCATTGTCGGCGCGGCGCGGTTCGTAGATCGCGTCGTGAAGAAGGATCGCGCATCGCACTGCCTCGGGGTCGTACAGTGAGCCTGCGACCTCGGCGTGAAGCGTCAGAAGAGCGACTGGGTGGCTCCAGCCATGATATCCGCGGTCAGGCCCTGAATGCAGCCCACGTATCTCGTCGAGCAGCGTCTCGCTGAGCATGTCACCTCCCTGGCGGCTGGTGTGTACATATGGCCGAAGTGGGCCATGCGGGCGATAGCTTTCGGGCTATCTTGCCGCCTCCATCAATCCCGCTAAACGTCACCCCACACGGGGAGAAGCAGCATGGCGACCATCGCGGGCAACGACATCGCACCCGGCCCGGGCGCACGGCCCGAGCCGAGCAGGAAGGATATCCAGCTCGTCATAACCGCGTCGGCGCTCGGCACGATCTTCGAATGGTATGATTTCTTCATCTACGGCACGCTTGCCGCATCGGGCATCATCGGCCGCGCCTTTTTCCCGGCCGGCAACGAGATCGTGCAGACGCTCGCAGCCTGGGCGGTGTTTGCGGTGGGCTTTGGCTTTCGTCCGCTCGGTGCGGTGCTGTTCGGCTTTCTCGGCGACAAGCTCGGGCGGAAATATACCTTCCTCGTCACCATAACCCTGATGGGCATCGCGACCGCCGGGGTCGGTCTAGTCCCCTCCGCCGCCACGATCGGGCTGGCCGCGCCGTTCATCGTCATCTTCCTCCGCATTCTGCAGGGCCTTGCGCTTGGCGGCGAATATGGCGGTGCCGCGATCTATGTCGCCGAGCATTCGCCGCCGGGGAAGAGCGGCTATTACACCAGCTTCATCCAGGCGAGCGTCGGCGGTGGCTTCATCCTCAGCCTCGCGGTGGTGCTGCTGACCAAATTCCTGCTGCCGGCTGCAGTGTGGAATGACTGGGGCTGGCGCATCCCCTTCGTCTTCTCGCTGCTGTTGCTCGCCGTGTCCCTGTGGATGCGGCTCAAGCTCTCCGAGAGCCCGGTATTCAAGGAGATGAAGGAAGCCGGCGAGACCGCGAAGAATCCCTTCACGGAAAGCTTCACTTATCCCGGCAACCTCAGGCGTCTGTTCGTCGCCTTGTTCGGCATCGCGGCGGGGCTGACGGTGATCTGGTACACAGCGATGTTCAGCGTCCTCTCCTTCCTCCAGACGACGATGCGCGTTGAGGAGACGACCGCGCAGCTGATCACCGGCGTAGGCGCGACCGCCGGGATCTTTTGGTTCATCTATTTCGGCCGGCTCTCAGACAAGGTGGGGCGCAAGACGCCGATCATCCTCGGCTATGCGATGACACTCGTGCTGCTTTTCCCGATCTTCTGGATGATGGGCACCTCCGCCAACCCCGCCCTCGCCAGGGCGGCACATCGTGCGCCAGTGATCATCTCAGGGCCAGTCTGCGAATATAACCCGTTCGCCCCGAAACAGACCGACGAATGCGGCCGGCTGCTCGATTATTTCTCGAAAAAGGGCGTTCCCTATAAGAAGGAGCACACGCCCGTAACGCTCGTTGAGATCGGCGGCGTGCCGGTGGCGGATACCAGCCCCGCAGGGCTCGACGCGGCCCTCGCCAAAGCGGGCTATAATCTCGACAAGGTCGTGCCGAGCCCGCTCGGCATCCTCAAGCTCATCACCGCGATCCTCGCACTCGCCGCGCTCTCGGGCATCACCTATGGCCCGGTCGCGGCCCTGCTCTCGGAGATGTTCCCGCCGCGTATCCGCTACAGCTCGATGTCGATCCCCTATCATCTCGGCACCGGCTATTTTGGCGGTTTCCTGCCGGTGATCGGCCAATATATCGTCGCGAAGACCGGCGATCCCTATGCCGGCCTCTGGTACACATGGTGTGTCGTCGCGATGGCGTTGGTGGTGACGGCATTCGGCCTGCGCGAAACCAGGCCGGGAATGGCCAGCGCGGACTAGCGGAGTCTCAAGCGGGTCGCTAACCGCCCGTAAGATGACTTCACCCCTACGTCTTCGCCTGGATGGCGCCGCGCTTGCCTATAATTGGCGCACCCTTGCCGCGATGAGCGGAGAGGCGGCGTGCGGTGCCGCGGTCAAGGCCGATGGTTATGGCCTCGGCGCGATCGAAGTGGTGAAGCGGCTGAGTGTTGCCGGGTGCCGCGATTTCTTCGTCGCCACCTGGGCGGAGGCCGAAATACTCGCGCCGCTCGGTGTATCGGTCTCGGTCCTGCACGGCGTGCGTGAAGAAGACATGGCATTGGCGCTGAGCGAGATTGCCCGTCCGGTGCTCAACACGGCAGCGCAGATCGCGCGCTGGAAGGCTGCCGGCGGCGGCGCCTGCGACGTGATGGTCGATACCGGCATGAACCGCCTCGGCCTCGCCGTCGCTGATGTCGATAACGGCCTGCTCGAAGGCCTCGCGATCGAAACGCTGATGAGCCACCTCGCCTGTGCCGACGAGGATGTGGCGATGAACGACCGCCAGCTCGCGACCTTCACTGGCCTGTTCGGCCGAACCGTTGCCAGGCGGATGAGCCTCGCCAATTCCGCCGGCATCGGTCTCGGCAGGCACTATGCTTTCGATCTCACCCGGCCGGGCCTCGCTCTATATGGCGGCGTGCCCAGCCCGGAGCTTGGCGCGATCCGCCAGGTTGTCACGCCGGAGGCGCAGATCCTCCAGCGCCGCACCCTCCGCGCCGACCAGACGATCGGCTATAACGCGACCTTTACCGCACCCGCCGATATGGAGGTCGCGATCCTCAATATCGGCTATGCCGACGGCTATTTCCGCGGCTTTTCGGGCACCGGCTCGGCATCGTTCGAGGGCAACAGCCTGCCAGTGCTCGGCCGCGTCTCGATGGACCTGCTAGCGGTGGATGTGGACGTGGCCCCGCATCTCGCCGAGGGCGACTGGCTCGCTCTCGATTATGCGCTGCCCACGGCGGCGCTTGTGTCCGGCATGTCGCAATACGAGTTGCTGACCAGCCTTGGGGCGCGTTTCGATCGGATCTGGGAATAGCGCTCTCCCCATTGTGGGTGCAGGTCGCTACGATCCGCCTATCGTGGATTCCACGGATCATGCGGCGCGGCGCGGATCCAGCGCGTCGCCAACCATTTTTGACCCGCCAAGACCGGCAGGCCGGCATGTTCGGCCGCGCGATCGAGCGTGCCGTCAGGCAGGGCGTTGGAGAAAATAACGACATCGCCGCTTCGCCCGGCAATTTTCAGCCCATTTGCCATGAACTGCGTCTCACCCCCAAGATAGCCTTGGTTCAAATAGACTAGTGCGGTCTTGATCCGTTGGTTGGCGGCCCCATCAATGCCGTCGAAATGTGGGCGATATTCCTGGCCGGCAGCGTAATGAAGCACCGCCAGCGGTTCACCTTGGAGGGTGCTGGTGCCACTTGCGGCGGCAATGCGCTGATTGATGGCGCGAACCACCAATGATTCCTTCGTGGGACCGATCATGGTGCCGCGCGAAGTTCGAACCGGGTGCGTTATCATTTCACCGGTTTGGGGATCGACCACCACGGCGGGTTCGAGTGAACCGTGCGCGATTTCTGCGATATGCTGGCACTCGGCGGGAGTGAGCAAAGCGGAGAATCGCACTACGTTGGGTGAATCGCTGAGTCTCTCAGAGGCGGGAATGGCAGCGGGGCCACCGGCCTGGTCGAGGGCCATGGCGTCCACCAGCGCGAGATGGGCGGAGGCGAGGGGGTCGTTTTGGGCAGCTGTCCTGAGCAATGCCAGCGCGCGTGGCCAGTCCGGCGGTGCGCCGCTGCCGTTGGCGATGAGCGCGACCTCCATCAAGGCGGCATCGACGTGCCCGATTTCCACGGCGCAGCGAAGCCAGGCGCGCGCCGCGGGTAAGTTGCGCGGTACCTCTACTCCTACCAGGTTCCAGATGGCGAGTTGATAAAGCGCGGCCGCATCGCCCTTGTCTCCCGCGGCGCTCAGCGTCCTCACGGCATGATCGGCGCGTCCGTCAGCCGCAAGCCGCAAGGCCAATTCTACAGCAGGAGAAGACATCGTTGCGCTCGCAAAAAAAAGGGCGAGGGAAATATCCCTCGCCCTTATCGCAGCTGCTAGCGCCACTACAAGTTTAGAACCGCGCCTTGAATCCCGAATAGAAGTTCCGGCCGCGAATGCTGTAGATTGAACTGCCGGCCCCGGTTCCGGTCGAGCCCAGCGGCGGGTCCTGATCGGTGAGGTTGTTCACGCCGAAGAAGAAATTCATTCCCTTCGTAGCATCGCCGATTTGAACATCCATCCGAAGGTCATGATAAATAACTGCGGGATATTTCTGGATGTCGGCATAGTCGGCATTCTCCGGCACGCGTCCCTGGAGACTGTTGAAGTCCTCATAGGCGTTTACGTACATCGAACCGAGATAATGCATCTGGTAACCGAAGGTGACCCGGCCAGCGGTCACAGCCGCGCTGAACTGGAACTCGTCCTGCGGATCGCCCAGCTCGCCCAGAATTCGGTTCTCGAAGGTGGGATCGGTCGAGCTCTGGTAGTTGCTGTTCTGAAGCTGATGCGTATAGAGCAGCCGCGTGTCGAACTTGACGTTTTTGAAGAGCGGGCCGCGATAGGCCGCCTCAATATCCAACCCACGCCGAACACGCTTCGCGAAGTTGAACGGAGCCGAATTGAGCGAATTGCCCAGAATTTGCCCAGGGGATTCGCCGAGAGGACCTGCGCCTGGACCGCGCCATCGTGTGAAAGTGCTGCAAAGCGAGTTTCCGAGCGACGGCTGATCGTAGCAACCATTGATGATCGCCTGCGCGGTCAACGAGGTAATCACGCCCTTGACGCGAATGTTATAGTAATCGACCGTTAGCGAAAGGCCGGGAATCCAATGCGGCTGGACGACAGCCCCGATCGTGATCGAGTCCGAGGTTTCGGGGGTCAGGTTCGGGTTGCTGCCGCTCAGAATAGGGAGCGAATAGGTCGTGGCCGGAAGGCCAGCCAGAAGAGTACCAAGATCCGTCGCACAGTTGGTGGCACGGTTTGTGTTGTTGGCGATATTGTTCGAGTTGCACGGATCGGTGAAACCCGGCGCGAAGTTCGGAACCACCGGGAAGCCGGTTTCGGAAACGTTAGGAGCCCGGACTGCGCGACCATAATTGGCGCGGAACCGGATATCGCGAACCGGAGCCCATTCTCCGCCACCATTGTAGCTGTAAACCGGGCCGCTGATACCCTTATAGCCCGAGATGCGTCCCGCACCACTGATCGACAGATCATGGAAGAACGGTACGTCCTTGAGCAGCGGAACCTGAATCTCGCCATAGGCTTCTTTCACCTCGAACGCCGGAGGAGCGAAGGTCGGGATCGTGACGGCGTTCGTGGCGCCCGACAGGACGAACGGATCTTCCTTATAATAGGCGGTTTCGCGACGATACTCGCCACCCAGCGCGAAGTGGACCGGACCGGCTGGCAGTTCGAACAACTGGCTCAGATCGCCGGATACGAAACCCGAGATGTCCAACTGGTCCTGTGTCGCGACATGCGTCGCATTGTAGACGAAATATTTGGCGGAGGCCGCGTTATCCGCGCCACCGAACGGGTTGTACGGCACGCAGGCGGCGATGTCGGATGCCAGGCGCGTGGTATTGGCGGTGGTGGCGGGGAAGGCGATCGCCGATGCCGGATCGAATTGCGAGCGACACTGGATCTGACCGGTGACCGGGTTACGCCCCGCATCCATCGCGAGCATGAAGCGCTGACGATCGAGATAGCCGTAGGTTGTCGTCCGCTCCTTGAACTTCCCGTAGTTGGCCGAGACTTCGTATGACCAGTCGTCGTTGAACGTGCCGCGCAGGCCCGCCACGATACGATAGGTATCGCGCTGGAATTTTTCGTCGCGAATACCCGAGTCGGTCAGGTTGCGCGCCAGTTGGAAGCGATAGCTGCCATCCAGGATCGCCGCACGTTGAGCCAGCGTGAGGACACCCGGCTGACTACCGATGGTGGGATCGCATTTCACGGTCAGGCTCGTGTTGCAGCCCGATGTCAGGATGAGGTTGGCAAGCGTCGTCCGATCAGCGGCGCTGAGGAACGGGTTGTCGATACGGGGGCGTTCACGCACGTCGAACTGTGTCAACTGCCCCTGAATGAATGAGGGGCCCGCATTTGAACCCTGGGTGTCGACCCGCACGAACTTGGCCTCAACGAATGCTTCGACCGCATCGCTGAAGGTGTAGTGGCTGAGGAGGTTGGCGTTGAAACGTTCCTGGAACGGCAACACCGACAACTGCCTGTCCTCGCGCGTGTTCTGGCCGTTACCGCCAACGATGCTGCCAATAACGCCAGTGCCGAAACGCGTGCCCGTCTGCGGGATCAGGTGACCATCCTGCGTGAAAATGTACGTGCAGTTGTAGGGGCTGCCGCCGGTATTCCCGGGTGCGCCGTTGGTGGGGACGAGACCGACGCCGCAGTTAGCTGCGCCGACGGGCTGGGTGATCGGAATCAGGCCCCAGCGGTGGATACTTGCGGTGCGCAGATCGGTGAAGAATGCGCGGTCCGGAAATCCATCACTGGCGCTGGGAAGGCCGGTTGTATCCACGTCGACAACGGCGAGGCCGTCAAGTCGACGGAACGCAGGGATGTCCGAACCATAGATGCGATCCGTATGCGCGAATTCGGTATGAAGGATGATGTTGCCGCGGCCGTCGCCGAAGTTCCGCCCGAAAAGCACCGATGCATATTCGTTGGCGCCAAAGCCTGCTTCGGAAACGGCTGCGTTGCCGCGAATCTGGAGGCCGTTGAAATTGCGCCTCAGGATGAAGTTTACGACGCCTGCGATGGCGTCCGAGCCGTAAACCGCCGAGTTGCCGCCTGTCACCACGTCCACCCTTTCGATCAGGTCGTTCGGGATGGTGTTGACGTCGGGGGATACCGCGTTGTTCAGGATGTCGGCACCGACATGGCGGCGGCCATTGACCAGCACCAAGGTCCGCGCTGTACCCAAGCCGCGCAGATCAAGCAGATTGAGGCCCGCGATGCCAATGCCCAAGCCTGGATTTTGCTGCGCGAAGGTGCTGCGCAGCTGCGGCAGATCGTTCAGCGTATCGCCAACATTGATCCGGCCTTGTTCCAGGAACTCATCGCCACCGATGCTCGTGACGGGCAGAGGCGATTCCAGGTTGGGGCGACGGATGCGCGAACCGGTGACAACAATCGTGTCGTCGTTCTTGTCAGCGGCGTCAGCGATCGTAGCAGGCGCAGCCGCTTGACCCGTGGCACTCTGGGCCTGGGCAATGCTCGGTACGATCATGAAACCGGAAACGAGCGCGGTGGCAGACAGAAGATGTGTAATACGCATAGGGTCCCCCGGGAGGTGAAGCGCGCGGTGATCGCGCTGATGCCTCAAAGAACCCGGAGGGACCGTATTTCGCAAGCAACATTCATCTTGCGTTCAGTTTTCAGTTGCAGATTACAATGCGATTGTGACGGATTTGTCACGTTTGGCCTTTCCCAAGGCCCATCGCGTTACCGCTCCACGCACATGGCGATGCCCATACCGCCGCCAATGCACAGGGTGGCGAGGCCCTTCTTCGCATCGCGCTTGCCCATCTCGTAGAGCAGGGTGGTCAGTACGCGGGCGCCGCTCGCGCCGATCGGATGGCCGATCGCGATCGCGCCGCCATTGACGTTGACCTTGTTCGCGTCCCAGCCAAGCTCCTTGCCGACTGACAGGGCCTGCGCCGCAAACGCCTCATTCGCTTCGATCAGGTCGAGATCGGCAATGCTCCAGCCCGCTTTCTCCAGCGCGCGGCGCGTGGCGGGCACCGGGCCGATCCCCATGATCGAGGGATCGACGCCGGCCGACGCCCAGCTCGCGATCCGCGCCAGGATCGGGCTCCCGCGCTTCTCGGCTTCGGCGCGGCTCATAATGACCAGCGCGGCGGCGCCATCGTTCAGGCCCGACGCGTTGGCCGCAGTCACCGTGCCGTCCTTCTTGAAGGCGGGGCGGACGCCCGAAATGCTCTCCAGCGTTACGCCGGCGCGGATATATTCGTCGTCGGAGACGATCGTGTCGCCCTTGCGGCCCTTGATCGTCACCGGCACGATCTCGTCCTTGAACCGGCCCGAAGACCGCGCCGCATCGGCCAGATTCTGCGAGCGTACCGAGAACTCATCCTGCTGACCGCGCGTGATCTGATACTGCTCGGCGAGGTTTTCCGCCGTAATGCCCATATGATAATTGTTGAAAGCGTCGGTCAGCCCGTCGCTGATCATCGTGTCGACCAGCGAGAGATTGCCCATCTTGGTGCCGCCGCGCAGATTCTGCGCATGAGTCGAGAGCGACATGGATTCCTGCCCGCCCGCAATGACGATCCGGGCGTCGCCGGTCGCGATCGCCTGTGCCGCCAATGCCACGGCGCGCAGACCCGAGCCGCAGACCTGGTTGACGCCCCAGGCCGGGATCTCCTTGGGAACGCCCGC